>ENA-ORXD01000043-ORXD01000043.1-sediment-metagenome-genome-assembly--contig:-NODE-43-length-244705-cov-10.265599_pt1 | contig 244705 bp, 241 predicted proteins | sample MGYA00237862_ERZ511471 | MGnify/ENA metagenome assembly ERZ511471 | reverse complement strand
GGGGCTAGGGGCTAGGGGCTAGGGGCTAGGGGCTAGGGGCTAGGGAGGGTGCGTGAACACGGCTACGCGGGCAATATACCCCTTGCCCGATCCCGCGTAGTCCCTAGCCCCCAGCCCCTGCCCTCTCTAGGTTTCCTGGGCCGGATGGGTGGCGGACGAGGGCGTCGCCGGAGCCGTGGGAGTGCTGTCGGGGGGAGGCGCCGGCGGCTGGGTGGGCTTGGGCGGGCGGGGGGGCCGACCGGCCATGATGTCTTCGATCTGATCGGCGTCGATGGTTTCCCACTCCAGGAGGGCCTTGGCCATGACTTCGATCTTTTCCCGGTTTTCCTCGATCAGGCGCCGCGCCAGCTGGTACTGATCGTCGATGATGCGGCGCAGTTCGGCGTCCACCTTTTGCAGGGTGGCCTCGGACACGTTCTTATGGGTAGTGACGGAACGGCCGAGGAACACTTCCCCCTCGTTCTCGCCATATACCATGGGCCCCAGGGTGTCGGACATGCCCCACTCGGTGACCATGCGGCGGGCCATTTCGGTGGCACGCTGGATGTCGTTGCCGGCGCCGGTGGTCATGTGGCCCATGAAGATTTCCTCGGCGATGCGGCCGCCCATCAGCACGGCGATGTTCTGCAGAATCTGCTCCCGCTCCATGCTGTAGCGGTCTTCGGTGGGCAGCTGCATGGTCACGCCCAGGGCGCGGCCGCGGGGGATGATGGTGACCTTGTGCACCGGGTCGGTCTTGGTCAGGCACCGGGCCACTACGGCATGGCCGGATTCGTGGTAAGCGGTGTTCTTGCGCTCTTCCTCGGGCATGACGATGGACTTGCGCTCCGCGCCCATGATGATCTTGTCCTTGGCGCGCTCGAAGTCCTGCATGTCCACCAGGCGCTTGTTGCCGCGGGCGGCGAATAGGGCGGCCTCGTTCACCAGGTTGGCCAGATCGGCGCCGGAGAAGCCGGGGCAGCCCCGGGCCAGGATGGAAGCGTCCACGTCGGGAGCGATGGGCACCTTGCGCATGTGCACCATGAGAATCTGCTCCCGGCCGCGGATGTCGGGCAGGGGCACCACCACTTGGCGGTCGAAGCGGCCGGGACGCATCAGGGCCGGATCCAGCACGTCGGGACGGTTGGTGGCGGCGATGACGATGATGCCGGAATTGGGCTCGAAGCCGTCCATCTCCACCAGCAGTTGGTTGAGGGTCTGTTCCCGCTCGTCGTTGCCGCCGCCCAGGCCGGCACCGCGCTGGCGGCCCACGGCGTCGATTTCATCGATGAAGATGATGCACGGGGCGTGCTTCTTGGCGTTCTCGAACATGTCGCGGACCCGGGCGGCGCCCACGCCGACGAACATTTCCACGAAGTCGGAACCGGAAATGCTGAAGAAGGGCACCTTGGCCTCGCCGGCGATGGCCTTGGCGAGCAGGGTCTTGCCGGTGCCGGGGTTGCCCACCATCAGCACGCCGCGGGGAATACGCCCCCCCAGTTTCTGGAACTTGGAGGGGTCGCGGAGGAATTCCACCAGCTCGCTCACTTCTTCCTTGGCCTCGTCGCAGCCGGCCACGTCGGCAAAAGTGATGACGTTGGTGGATTCGTCCATCATCCGCGCCCGGCTTTTGCCGAAGGAGAACGCCCCGCCCTTGCCGCCGCCCTGCATCTGGCGCATGAAGAATATCCACACGCCGATCAGGAGCAGCATCGGGAACCAGGAAACGAAAATGTTCATCAGGAAGGAGGGCTCTTCCGGCGCCTTGGCCTGAATCTGTACCCCGTTCTTCAGCAGGTCGGACACCATCCACTGATCGTCCGGGGCATAGGTGGTGAAACGGTTGCCGTCGACGGTGCTGCCTTTCAGCACGTGGCCTTCAATCACCACCTTGGCGACGCGCCCTCCCCGCACATCCTCGATGAAACGGGAATAGTCGATCTGGTTGGACACCTGCTGGCGCGCACCGAAATGGTTGAATACGGTCATCAGCACCAGGGCGATCACCAGCCAGATGGCGATGTTCTTCATCAAATTGTTCAAGGCCTTACTCCTGCCAACATAACTTTTGGGTCAAGTTCCATTCTAATCCGATTCACTAGGAAATGTTAGGCTTCCAGCCGGTCTTTTCCCAGCAGGTAAACCTCGCTGCTGCGGTCCCGGGAGGCTTTGGGCTTGCGGGTCACCACCTGTTTGAAGTGGCGGCGCATTTCGTGGAGGTATTCCTGGAAACCCGTGCCCTGGAACACCTTCACCAGGAAATGTCCCCCCGGCTTCAACCATGCGACCGCGAATTCCAGGGCAAGTTCGGCCAAGTGCATGCTGCGGGCCTGATCCGCCATGCCCACCCCACTCATGTTGGGGGCCATATCGGAAATCACAAGGTCCACCTGCTTGTCGTGCAGCTCCTTGACCAGTTGCTCCAGCACCGCATCCTCGCGGAAATCCCCCTGAATGAACAGCACTCCCGGCAGACCCACCATCTCCAGCACGTCCAGGGCGATCACCCGCCCCTTACCGCCCAGCTTCTGGGCCGCCAGTTGGGACCAGCCGCCCGGCGCCGCCCCCAAATCCACGATGGTCATGCCCGGCCGCAGCAGGTGATCCTTGTCGTCCACCTCCAGCAGCTTGTAGGCGGCGCGGGAGCGATAGCCCTCCTGCTTGGCCTTTTTGACGAAGGGGTCGTTGACGTGCTCGGTCATCCACGCCTTGCTGGTTTTGCTACGCTTCATGGGGTAGACTTGCCGCTTTTTTCGTAAGGAACATCATGATTTCATTGACACCCGCCCAGGTCCGATTCCTCAAGGCCCAGGCCCACAACCTGAATCCGGTGGTGATGATCGGCGATGCAGGCCTGTCCGAGGCGGTGTTGAAAGAGGCCGAAGCCACCCTGGCCAAGCACGAGCTGATCAAGATCAAAGTCCACTCCGACGACCGGGACAGCCGGGAAGCGCTGCTGGCGGAACTGTGCGATAAGCTGGGCGCCGCGCCCGTGCAGCACATCGGCAAGATTCTGGTGATTTACCGCGCCGCCAAGGAACCGAAAATCAAGTTACCTTGATTTCGGCAGCAGGACAAGGACCAGCGCCAGCAGGCACTCCGCCAGGTACACCAGGCTGGAAACGCCGTGCCACTTCACGAAACTGTCCTTGAAGGCGCTGCCCATCACATCCAGGGGCTGAGCGGCATCCTTGAGTCCCTGCATCACCGGCTGGATGCCGAAATGGCCCGCCAGCACCAATCCCAGCAACACCAACACCAGCCAGAAGAACAGCTGCTTCCACGCCGCCCCGCCGAAGCGGGATAGGCGGAACAGCACCAGATAAAGCCCGCAGGCCATGCCGGTGTAGGACATGGCGATGAAGAACTTGCCGGCGATCTGCCCCGCCAGCACCCGATCCCCATGCAGGGTGGAAAACAGCACCTGCACCAGCAGGGCGGTCATCCACAGGCCGCCGGCCCACAGGGTGACGGCGACGGTTTGCAGGGAATCGGTGAGTTTTTTCATCAAATGTATTTCACGTCGATCACTTCGTACTCGTGCATCCCGCCCGGCGCCATCACTTCCACCGAATCGCCGGCGTACTTGCCGATCAGGGCGCGGGCGATGGGGGAACTGATGGAAATCTTGCCGTGCTTGATCTCGGCTTCATCGTCGCCCACGATCTGGTAAGTGACGATATCGCCGTTGGACAGGTTTTCCAGCTCCACCGTGGCACCGAACACCACCCGCCCGTCGGCGTCGTTGGCCAGGGTCTTGGGATCGATGATATGGGCGTTGGAAAGCTTGCCCTCCACTTCGGCGATGCGGCCCTCGATGAAGCTCTGGCGCTCCTTGGCGGCGTCGTATTCGGCGTTCTCGGACAAGTCGCCATGGGAGCGGGCCTCGGCGATAGCGGCGATGACGTTGGGACGCTCCACCGTTTTCAGGCGGTGCAACTCGACTCTCAGCGCCTCGGCGCCGGTAACGGTCAACGGAACTCGGCTCATAGTTTGATCTCCCTTCTCTAGCATAAAAGGAACCGCCGCCCGGTGATCTTACCGGGCGGCGGTTCCCTCGGCGTTTCTCAGTTCAGTTGTCTGGAGCCTATCTCAGCAGGTTTCATGCCCCGCGCCATAACCATTTGGGGTGCAGTGCTAGGCGCGAGCCGCGCCGTTTGGTCATTCCAAACAAGCGGTGAGCAACAACGCAATGTGCCCCAAATGGTTATGGCCCTCCGGGTTGCGTCCAGAAAGCGCGTCTGCTTTGTCGCACGGCTCACCAATGGAATGACCATTGGCTTCGCCTCGCTTCGCGCATCCATCCCTTTCTGGACGCAACGCGGGGCATGAAACCTACTGAGATAGGCTCTCATGCAGCCCTTGCAGGTCGTATACCTGCAACTCTTTCATGTGTTGCATGCCGACGCAGGCGGCGCGGGCGCCCGCCAGGGTCGTGTAGTAGGTCACCCGGCTCTGCAGGGCGGCGTGGCGGATGGCGTAGGAGTCCTGGATGGCGCGCCGGTCTTCCTCCACCGTGTTGACGATCAGGCTGATTTCGCCGTTTTTGATCATGTCCACGATGTTGGGACGGCCCTCCGCCACTTTGTTCACGGTGGTCACCGGAACCCCGGCCTGCTCCAGCACGGAAGCCGTGCCCCGGGTGGCGTAGAGGCTGAAACCGAGTTCTACCAGATCCCGGGCCATATCCACCGACTTGAGCTTGTCGTCGCTCTTGAGGCTGATGAATACCTTGCCCCCCACCGGCAGCTTCACCCCCGCCGCCTTCTGGGATTTGACGAAGGCTTCGGCGAAGTTGATGCCCACGCCCATCACCTCCCCGGTGGATTTCATTTCCGGCCCCAGGATGGGGTCCACGCCGGGGAACTTGATGAAGGGGAACACCGCTTCCTTCACCGAGTAGTAGGGCGGTGTCACTTCCTTGGTCGCCCCTTGGGACTTCAGGCTCTCGCCGGCCATGCAGCGGGCGGCGATCTTGGCCAGGGAGTGGCCGGTGGCCTTGGACACGAAGGGCACGGTACGGGAGGCGCGGGGGTTCACTTCCAGCACGTAGACGGTACCGTTCTGGATGGCGAACTGCACGTTCATCAGGCCCACCACCTTCAGAGCCTTGGCCATGGCCACGGTCTGGCGGCGCAGTTCGTCCTGCATTTCCTTGGACAGGCTGAAGGGGGGCAGAGAGCAGGCGGAGTCGCCGGAGTGCACGCCGGCCTGCTCGATGTGTTCCATGATGCCGCCGATCAGCACGTCCTCGCCGTCGCAGATGGCGTCCATGTCCACTTCGATGGCGTCGTTGAGGAAGCGGTCCAGCAGCACCGGGGATTCGTTGGACACCTTCACCGCCTCGCGCATGTAGCGCTCCAGGTCGGCCTGCTGGTGGACGATTTCCATCGCCCGGCCGCCCAGCACATAGGAGGGGCGCACCACCAGGGGATAGCCGATCTCCACCGCGGCGTGCAGCGCCTCTTCCGGGCTGCGGGCGGTGCGGTTGGGCGGCTGCTTGAGGTTGATGCGGTGCAGCATCTGCTGGAAGCGCTCCCGGTCCTCCGCCTCGTCGATGGCGTCGGGGCTGGTGCCGATGATGGGCACGCCGTTGGCCTCCAGGTCCCGGGCGAGCTTCAGGGGCGTCTGGCCGCCGTACTGGACGATGACGCCAAAGGGCTTCTCCACGTGGACGATTTCCAGCACGTCTTCCAGGGTCAGGGGCTCGAAGTACAGGCGGTCGGAGGTGTCATAGTCGGTGGACACGGTCTCCGGGTTGCAGTTGACCATGATGGTCTCGTAGCCCGACTCGCGCATCGCCAGCGCGGCGTGGACGCAGCAGTAGTCGAACTCGATGCCCTGGCCGATGCGGTTGGGGCCGCCCCCCAGGACCATGATCTTCTTGCGGTCGGTGGGTTCGGCTTCGCACTCCTCCTCGTAGGAGGAATACATGTAGGCGGTCTTGGTGGAGAACTCGGCGGCACAGGTGTCCACCCGCTTGTACACCGGGCGGATGGCCATGGCGTGGCGCAGGGCCCGCACCGCGTGCTGGTCGGTGCCCAGGAGCTTGGCTAGGCGGCGATCGGAGAAGCCGCGGCGCTTCAAGTCGCGCAGCTCGTCGGCGCCGATCTCGTCCAGGTTGCGGCCCTTGAGGGACTGCTCCCGCTTCACCAGATCTTCGATCTGGGCCAGGAACCAGGGATCGATGAAGGTGTGGCGGAACACCTCTTCCTGGCTCATGCCGCAGCGGAAGGCATCGGCCACGTACCACAGGCGCTCGGGGCCGGGGCTGCCGAGTTCGGTGGTGATCTTCTCCAGGTCGTCGGTCTTCTCGTCCAGGCCGTCGGCGCCGGTTTCCAGGCCCCGCAGGGCTTTCTGCATGGACTCCTGGAGGGTGCGGCCCATGGCCATCACCTCGCCCACGGACTTCATCTGGGTGGTGAGGCGGTCGTTGGCGGCGGGGAATTTCTCGAAGGCGAAGCGGGGGATCTTGGTCACCACGTAATCGATGGACGGCTCGAAGGACGCTGGGGTGGCGCCGCCGGTGATGTCGTTCTGCAATTCGTCCAGCGTATAGCCGATCGCCAGCTTGGCCGCCACCTTGGCGATGGGGAAGCCGGTGGCCTTGGAGGCCAGGGCGGAGGAACGGGACACCCGGGGGTTCATCTCGATCAGCACCATGCGCCCGTCCTTGGGGTTGATGCCGAACTGGACGTTGGAGCCGCCGGTTTCCACGCCGATCTCCCGCAGCACCGCCAGGGAGGCGTTGCGCATGATCTGGTATTCCCGGTCGGTGAGGGTCTGGGCCGGAGCGACGGTGATCGAGTCGCCGGTATGCACCCCCATGGGGTCCAGGTTCTCGATGGAGCAGATGATGATGCAGTTGTCCTTCTTGTCCCGCACCACCTCCATCTCGTACTCTTTCCAGCCGATGAGGGACTCCTCGATCAGCAGTTCCCGGGTGGGGGAGGCTTCCAGGCCGCGCTCGCAGATTTCCACGAATTCCTGGATGTTGTAGGCGATGCCGCCGCCGCTGCCGCCCATGGTGAAAGACGGGCGGATGATGGTGGGGAAGCCGATCATGGCCTGGACCTGGAGGGCCTCTTCCATGCTGTGGGCGACGGAGGCGCGGGGGCAGGCGAGGCCGATTTTCTCCATCGCCTTCTTGAACTTTTCCCGGTCTTCCGCCTTGTCGATGGCTTCCCGGGTGGCGCCGATCATCTCGACCTGGTATTTCTCCAGCACGCCGTGGCGGGCCAGGTCCAGGGCGCAGTTCAGCGCCGTCTGACCGCCCATGGTGGGCAGCACCGCGTCGGGGCGCTCCTTGGCGATGATCTTTTCCACCATCTGCCAGGTGATGGGCTCGATGTAGGTCACATCCGCCATCTCCGGGTCGGTCATGATGGTCGCCGGGTTGGAGTTGACCAGGATGACCTTGTAGCCTTCCTCCCGCAGGGCCTTGCAGGCTTGGGCGCCGGAATAGTCGAACTCGCACGCCTGTCCGATGACGATGGGACCGGCGCCGATGATGAGGATGGATTTGATGTCAGTACGTTTTGGCATAGTTTTTTACCACTGAGACACAGAGGCACAGAGAAAACAGATGGTTCCTCTGCGTCTCTGTGGTGAAAATCAAGCTTTGTTTTCCTGCATCATGGCCACGAAGCGGTCGAACAGGTACGCCACATCGTGGGGCCCCGGGCTCGCCTCGGGGTGTCCCTGGAAGCTGAAGGCCGGCACGTCGGTGCGGGCAATGCCCTGGTTGCTGCCGTCGAACAGGGACTGATGGGTCACCCGCAGGTTGGCCGGCAAGGTGTCGGGATCGACGGCAAAACCGTGGTTCTGGCTGGTGATCATCACCCGGCCGCTGTCCAGGTCTTTCACCGGATGGTTGGCACCGTGGTGGCCGAACTTCATCTTGCGCGTCTTGGCGCCGGAAGCCAGGGCCAGCAACTGGTGCCCGAGGCAGATACCGTAAATCGGGACCGCCTTGTCGAGGAACACGCGGATGGCGTCGATGGCGTAGTCGCAGGGCTCCGGATCGCCGGGGCCGTTGGACAGGAACACCCCGTCGGGATTCAGCGCCAGCACCTCGGCAGCCGGGGTCTGGGCGGGCACCACGGTGACGCGGCAGCCCCGGTGGGCCAGCATGCGCAGGATGTTGCGCTTGACGCCGAAGTCGTAGGCCACCACGTGGAAGGCGGGATTCTCCACCTGTTTGAAGCCGTTACCCAGGGCCCATTCGCCCTCTTTCCACTCGTAGGCCTGGTCGCAGGACACCACCTTGGCCAGGTCCATGCCCGCCAGACCGGGGAAGCCCTTCGCCAGCTCCAGGGCTTTGGCCTCGTCGATCCCGCCGGCCATCAGGCAGCCGTTCTGGGCGCCCTTTTCCCGCAGCAGGCGGGTGAGACGACGGGTATCGAGGCCGGCGATGGCGACCACATTGTGGCGCTTGAGGTAGTCGGTCAGTTCCTCGCCCTTGCGCCAGTTGCTGGACAAGAGGGGCAGATCGCGAATGATCAGGCCGCTGGCGTAAGGCGCGCCGGCTTCCTCGTCTTCCGGATTGACGCCGGTGTTGCCGATGTGGGGGTAGGTCAGGGTGACGATCTGACGGCAGTAGGAGGGATCGGTGAGGATTTCCTGGTAGCCGGTCATGGAGGTATTGAATACCACTTCGCCGACCGTGTGGCCGTCTGCCCCGATGGAAACACCGCGAAACACTGTCCCATCTGCAAGCACGAGTACGGCAGGACGATGTTGCGGCACAGGACACTCCTTAGAACACGGATGCATTACCCCGCGGGGCAGATGCAATATTGACTAGCGGATACACAAAGCGGGGCAGGTTGTTCACCCGCCCCGCTCGTAAAATTTTTGAAATTTTAGCAAAAAACGATAGCCCCTTCAACGTCGGTCCTGTAGAGGACCGGAAAATAAGGCCAAAGTTCAGGTCCGCTCCTTCGACCGGCTCAAGACAGGCCCTTCGACCACGCTCAGGACAGGCCCAGCACGTCCTGCATGTCGTAGAGGCCGCTCCTGTTCTCCGCGAGGAAGCGGGCGGCGCGCAAAGCGCCCTGGGCGAAGGTGGCGCGGCTGGACGCCTTGTGGCTGATTTCCACCCGCTCGCCGATGCCGGCGAACAGCACGGTGTGATCCCCCACGATGTCGCCGCCGCGCACGGTGGCGAAGCCGATGGTGGAGGGATTGCGCTCCCCGGTCACGCCTTCGCGGCCGTAGACGGCGCACTCGTCCAGGCTGCGGCCCAGGGTGTCGGCGATCACTTCGCCCATGCGCAGAGCGGTGCCGGAGGGCGAATCCACTTTGTGGCGGTGGTGGGCCTCGACAATCTCGATATCATAGCCTTCGTTCAGCACCTGGGCCGCTTGCTGCAACAGCTTCAGCACCAGGTTGACCCCCACGCTCATGTTGGGGGCGAAAACGATGCCGATGCTGCGGCTGGCGTCCTGGATGGCAAGCTTCTGCTCAGGGGTGAAGCCGGTGGTGCCGATCACCAGGTTCACGCCGTGGTTGACGCAATGGCGCAGGTGCTCCAGGGTCCCTTCGGGGCGGGTGAAGTCGATCAGGGCGTTGCAACCCTGCAAGGCGGAAGGGATATCGTCGGTGAGGGCCACGCCGCAGGGGCTGCCGATCAACTCGCCGGCGTCCTTGCCGAGGAAGGGGCTGCCCGCCCGCTCCAAGGCCGCGGCGATGCGCATATCCCCCGACTGCGCCACCGCCTCCAGCAGTGCGCGCCCCATGCGGCCGGAACAACCGGCGATCGCGATATTCAGCATGTCTTAATCAATCCTTTAAATCGTTCCTTTGTTAGAGGCCTACCTTCTCTAACATTCTTCCAAAGAAGCCCTTTTCTTCCGACTTCGACGCTTCGGCCTGGGCGGGCTGATCCGGCGCGGGAGCAGCCTCCCCGTCGGTGGGCTTGACCTCATCCGGCTGCGGCACGGCAGGTTCCTCCAGCGGCTTGGGTACCGGATTCAGCTCTTCCAGGCTGCCCGCCACCACGTCGCCGGAGACCCGTTGGAGCAGATCGCCGTCGAACCATACGGTAATCTTGCGTTCCTCGGTGACTTGCCCCGCTTTCTGGTAGCGGTAGACGTAATCCCAGCGGTTGCCGTGGAAAATATCCACCAGCAGGGGCGAACCCATGATGAAGCGCACCTGGGACTTGGTCATGCCTGGGCGCAGCTTGGCGATCATGTCCTGGGTCACCACGTTGCCCTGCTGGACGTCCAGCTTGTACGGCTTGAGGGAGTTGCCCATGGAGCAGGCGGCGAGGAAAACCGCCGCCGCGGCGATCAGGATTCTTTTCATGCCAGTCCCCCCTGGTAAGTGGAGCCCGCGCTTTGAGGGCCCTGTTATTTGCCAATTGATAAAACAAGTCGGCATAATGATACCCGAACTCCATCCCGTCGGGCATTCCCATGAGCGACCCCGCAGACCTGAAAAGCGCTGGCCTGAAAGCCACCCTGCCGCGCCTGAAAATTCTCAACCTGTTCGAGAGCGGCGCCGACCGTCACCTGACGGCGGAGGAAGTGTACCGCCTCCTGATCGCGGAAGGGGAGGATGTCGGCCTGGCCACCGTCTATCGGGTACTGACCCAATTCGAGAACGCGGGCATCCTGGTGCGCCACCATTTTGAGGGCGGCAAAGCCATATTCGAGCTCAACAAGGGCCACCACCACGACCATATCGTGTGCCTGCAATGCGGCAAAGTGGAGGAATTTTGCGACCCGGAGATCGAAAAGCGGCAGCAAAAAATCGCCAAGGAGCACGGCTTCACCATCCACGAGCACTCCCTCTACATCTACGCCGATTGCGCCAAGCCCAACTGCCCCAACAGATCCTGAGCCGCGGAAAGTTCAATCCCGACTACACTTTTCATTGAAGACCCGGGTCCGCCGCAGCGGGACCGGAAACCGCAATGGAGCAGGGAGCGATGAAAAATAGGCCGCTGCACTTGCTGCTGATCGAGAACGACCCGGATGACGAACGCCAAATCCGTAACGCCCTGCTGAGCGAGGGTAAGGCCCGGGTGAAACTGGAAACGGCGTCATCCCTGGATGCTGGATTCGCCGTACTGGACGGGGGCGGGGTGGATCTGGTTTTGCTCGACCCCTCGCTTCCCGGTTGCGAGGGGCTGGCGGCGGTTTCGCGAACCCGGTCCCGCGCCCCGGAAACCCCCATCGTGGTGCTCTGCGGGCTCGACGACGAAGCCCTGGCGGTCCAGGTGGTGAGGGAAGGCGCCCAGGATTGCCTGGTGAAGGGAAAGACCGACGGCAACCTGCTGATCCGCTCCATCCGTTACGCCATCGAGCGCCACCGAATGCAGTCGGCCCTGCGCATCCTGTCCCTGGCGGACGAATTAACCGGCCTCTACAATCGCCGCGGCTTCCTGACCCTGGCGGAGCACCAAGTCAGGCTGGCCCAACGAAAAAACAATGGTTTCTACCTCATTTTCGCCGATCTGGACGGCATGAAGGCCATCAACGACACCTACGGCCACCCACAAGGAGACCGGGCGCTGGTGGAAACCGCCCACATCCTGAACGACACGTTCCGCGATTCGGACATTGTTGCCCGCATGGGGGGCGACGAATTCGCCATCGTCACCATCGACTCCGACCACAATAGCGCCGAAGCCATCGCCAACCGCCTACAGCGCCGCATCGACGCCTTCAACGCCAGCGGCCAGGCCCCCTTTCACCTTTCCATCAGCTGCGGCGTGGTGCATTACGACCCCCGGGAACCCCGTCCCATCCACGATCTACTGGAGGAGGCAGACGAGCGCATGTATGCCCAGAAACGGGAAAAGAAGCGCTGCCGGAAATAGGCGTTAGCGCAAGAACATCGTCAGCAGCGCATTCAAGGAACGGGTACCGAAGACCGTGTCCAGAACGGCCACCGTGAGGAGGAATATCCCCGCCGCTCCCAGCACAAGGAAGAGGACCAGGTAGGTAGCGCGGTGTCGGGCAGGCGATCTTTCCAGATGAAGAACAGCATCCCGCTCTTCCAGTTCCACCGCCTCGCGATAAACAGTACAGGTAGGACCGCAGTAAACCTTGGCGGGCACCGCCTCATCCTTCCCCTGCTGTTCATCCTTCCCCTGCGTTTCATCCTCCCGTCTCCGATCCAACAGGGTAGCGATGCGATCCGCGGAAAGGTGGATCGCACTGGCCTGGAACAGGGACTTCAGCCATTTCTTGGCTCCGATGGGGGCGCCCGCCTCGACCTCATAGCTAGGGGTAGCAACAGGGACCTTCTGAGGCTCCGCACTCCTCCGGCGCGGCTTGCCGCTGTAATAGCGCCCGCTCCCCGGATTCGTTCGGGGGACTGGGCCAATGCCTAGGGTCGCCATGGTCGCCTCCGCTGCAAGTTAATGTCTTAATTGTAGTATCGGGCAATAATGACAAATGCTTTAGCACTCGGTTCCCAAGGCGCCAGCCCTATAAAACCCCGGTGTTTGATTTTCCCGGATTCCGTGCCCATAAATAAGGGATATCGACATGAGCAAGATCGCCAAAGGAGTTAACCATGACACCACGACGCCTTCTGTTGCTGTTGCTTCTCCTCCCCGCCGCCGCCCTGGCGCAGGTTGAGACTTACACCATCGACCATGAGCACAGTTTCGCCAACTGGGCCATCCGCCACACGGTTTCCAAGACCAGCGGCACTTTCTCCGATGTCACAGGAACCGTCCGGGTGGACCGGGCCGATTTAGCGAACTCCTCGGTGGACGCCACCATCAAGGTACTGTCCCTCAACTCCAGCCACCGTGCCCGGGATGTCCACGTCCTGAGCGCCGAATTCCTGGATTTCCTCAAATACCCCGAAATGCGCTTCGTCAGCACCGCAGTAAAGGCCACCGGCCCTGGTGCCGGCGTGATCTACGGCAAGCTCACCCTTCACGGCACCACTCGGGAAATCCAGTTTCCCTTCAAGGTCCTGGGTTTCGGACCGGACACCACCCCCATGGGAGCGGGCAAGGTGCGCATCGGTTTCGAGGGGCGCACCACCCTGAAACGCAGCGACTATGGAATCAGTTGGGGACTGGGCTTTCCTGGTGGCGGCCCGTTGGGAGATGACATGGAAATTACCCTGCTAATCGAAGGCGTGCGCCCAGCGAACGGGAAGTAAGGAGACACTGACGGGGAAACGGAGGAACTCCCGTTTCCCGGTGAAGGTTACTCGGACAGCATGTCCAGGACGTACTGATCGATGGAGCCCTGGATTTGCTGCTCCGCTTCGTCGTCGGGGACCGCAGGCGCCATGGCCGATTTTCTGCGGTTGGGATGGGGCACCGTGGCAGAGGCGGCTTGCCGCATTTCCATCAGCTTGGTCTTGAGATGTTCCGGCATGGCACACCCCTGCACCTGCACGCCAAGCCGCAGGCTTTCCAGCATGAGCTGTTCGCGGAAACGGCTGGTTCCGGTCAACTCCACCGACGGCCATTTCTTGAAGCCAATCAGCTTGCCCATAACAACAATTTCCCGGTCGGTCCCGCTCTCCGCCACTAGGCAATCGCCGAAATCCTGGATCATCCCGCCGCGAATCTTGATATTGAGGCAGTTGTCCGCCGGATGGAAGTTAAGGTACAGCACCTCGTTTTTCAGCAGGCGGGAAATGGCCCGCTTGTAGCGCTCGTCCTGTAGACCCCCGTGAGGTTTCTGGCGCAAGAGCTCTTCCTCGCTCCCCCATGGCGCCCGCATCCAAGCGCAATTCTGGGTTCCCGAAACGTATCTCGGCACGCCCACCAATTTTGCCCCCCCGCCGTTTTCGACGCGGCCCACCGCCAATCCGTTTGCACCCACACCAACCTCCGTAAATTTTCTTTTATTATCATCATTAAGTAGAAACAAATAAATCCAGTTTGTCAAGTTATAGCGGTAACTGACGTGGGGATTTACAGGCGACGCCTGAACTGAGGGAACAGGGAAAGGAAGGGACGTCCGGCTAAACGCCGGTTTTCACCCAGATATGGACGTTCTTGTGGGAGGGGTATTCAACCTGACGCAGGTCGCCCCGGGCGACCAGGTCTTCGTAGCCGCAGATCTGGTTGCGCCCCGCGTTCTTGGCGTAATAGAGCGCCCGGTCCGCCCGATCGATCACTTCACTGGGCAGCGCACCAAACTGGATTTCAGCGAAGCCGGCACTCACCGTGATGCGAATGCCCTGGGGAAAAGGATACGCTTCCACCGCCAGCCGGAAACGCTCCAAGGCCTGAAAGGCACTTTCCCGGCTCACGCCCTCCAGAACCACGATGAACTCCTCGCCACCGTAGCGGAACAGGCGATCTTCGTAACGAAAGCTTTCCCGCATCAACCGGGCGAACAATACCAGCACTTCGTCGCCGATGAGATGGCCGTGCTCGTCGTTGACCCGCTTGAAGTAGTCGACGTCGAGCATTCCCAGCCAATAGCCGTGCTCCTTGTCTTTCCGCCTCTGGCGGTAGGCTCGGCCCGGATGGATGAGACGTGCCACCACTTCGCCGAAGTATTGGCGGTTGTAGAGCCCCGTTAGGGCATCCCGCTCGATACGGTCATGGAGCAACTGGAAATTGCGGTATACCCCCAGCAGCTTGCGCAACTCCCGGTGCGCCGCAGGCAGATAGCGCCGCACCCGAAACGCCAGCAGCGCGCCGCTCCCACCCTGGCCCTGGACCGGATGAACCACCGTCATCCGCCCTTCCACGGAACCGCGGACGGTTTTGCCGGTGCTCGCGGCCCGCAGCAGCAACTTCAGTTCCAAGGGATCGATCGGGCGCTGCGGGTTGAGAAAATCCTTTACCGTCGGCACGCGGCCCTCTTCTGTCGCCGCCGTCACCTCGTAGTAAAAAACCTGTCGCGACCCCACCAATCCCGACGCAATCCGAACCAGCGCCGCCACCATTTCGAAATGGCCCCGCTGACCGGTTAGCCGGGTCACCGCATTGAGAGTCACCTTCCCTGCCATCGCCCGCTTTTCCTCATTAAGCCGCCATCAGAACAGGCATTTCGGCAGCGCAGAACGCCTCGGAAGCAACCCAAAACGCTCCACCATGGTCAGGCCGACCGTCCCTACTGCTGTACGTACATACCAGGGGAGGCACGGGTGGGCAGCGGTACCCGGAAGCGAACTATTGTTTATTGAATGCGGCGGCCCCCTGGATGGAGAAGCCGTGATCCGAGCTCAGGTTGTAGATAGCCCCCAAATTGGCCGCGCCGGGGCCGGCGAAGAAGCCCTTGAAGGTGGTCGAACAGCCTTCCACGCAGTCCGAACCCACGCCGGAATAACTCGCCGGGATGCTACCGGCGTAGATTCCTTCGCCCGATACCATGACGTTGCTTTCAGCCATGTGGTATTGGTGCGCGCCGCTCTGGAAAGACAGGGCCAAATCGAGATCGGCCAGATAGGAGCCGAAGTGCGCCACCACCGTTCCGGACAAGGTTCCGTTGCCCATATTATTTCCCACGCCATCGCTGAAGGTGGGAGTGGTATAGCCGGCCACTTGATAGGTCAGCGTCGCGTTTTGCATCGCCAACGCCTCTATGTCAGCAAAAGAGGTCGGCGTTCCGAATACGTGGTGCACACCTTGATACTGCCCAGGATAAGGAATTATCGATCCCGAATCATCAACAGATCCATTCGACCAGCGAGCCCAGCCGATATAATCGAGAGTTCCGCCTTCGACGGTTGTCGTGCCGGAAGCAATGTAGACCCCAGACGACGAATTGGTTATGCGCGTCGCCACGTTGGCGGAATTGAGCTCCACGGAAACGGGGTAATGCTCGACATAACTGCCACCGGAGTAGGCCGTCAGCGAGATGTTGCCGGTCCGGGTAACCACGGGAATCACCACCGAGCCCCCCGACGGGGTGGTAGCGTCACCGGCCACGTAGTTATCCTCTTTGGGCGCCGTCGTGCTCCCGCTACTGCTGAGCGGCGCCGGGGGTGTCGCCGGCTTTTCGAAGGTCAGCTGTGGGGCTGTGTTGAAATCCTGCACAAAACCACTCTGCCCGGCCGACAGCACCAGTTCCCCACCTTTGTTGGTTAGCGCGACAGCACCTTCCCCCACGCTCACGGAAAGGCTGTTACCCAGCTGGGCCCGGTAACCGGTCCCCCGGATGCCGATCGTCGCCGCCGGGGTAGCCACCTGGTAGGCGTTCCGATTTGTCTTGCCGATGGCCCCGGTGATCGTCCTGAGCCCCCCCTTCAGCAGGCTGAAAAATCCTTTTTCGCTGCCATCGCTCTTGCCGGCGTAGCGGTATTCTTCCACCTTGAACGTGGTACTGGGCTGGAGAGACACATATGCGCCATCCACGAAGCGAATCTGCGCCCGCCCGTCGACTGCAGTATTGACGGCATCCCCTTGCTCGAGTTCGGCCCCCTTTGCAAGAACCCGCTCCCGTCCATCAGCACCTACGGCAACAACGCGCCCCACCACAAAATCCATGCGGCCCACGGCGCTATACGCGGTTACTGGATAAGCGGCGGCCACGATCACTGCAGACAAGGCCAGCCGGCCCACAAAATTTGTACGCTTAAGAGGAGTCATCATTTTATCCCCGCCATTAATCAGTTGAAATTCCGGCGCAGGGTGACGCTCACCACGGTCCGGTCATAATCGTTGATGGGAACGTTGGAATCGTTCAGGGTGTAAGCCAGTTGGGGCGTGATCGTCCAGGACGGTGCCGGCACGTAGGAAGCCCCGATGCGGAAATCGTATTGCTTATCCTCGCGGGTCACCAGAAACAAAGGATCCTGCCCGTTGTAGCGCCGCCACTCCCCGCTCAGAGACGCGAACAGAGTGGTCTTCGCATTCAGCCGCATCTCGCCGCCCACGCGCAGACCCGGCGCATTGTGTCCCAACCAGGGAAAGGCGGAATTCTTCTCTTTTTCCTCCACCCAATATCCCCCTGCATACACTACCGGCGAATAATCCCCGCCAAGAGCCCTGGCGTAGGCCACCCCGCCCACATAGCGGTCGGCATCCCGCGGACTCTGGTTCGGGTAAACCACGTCGGTATACTGAAAGTAGGCACTTACCTGACTGCTCTGGGTCAAATTCCGAAGCCATTGCAGAGTAAAACCATCCGCGTAGCGGTAGTCGCTGTTGTCCACATAGTAATTTTGATGCTGGGCAGTGACACTGTAGAAGTTGTCCCCACTCACCCGGGTCAAACCCACGTTGGCGTCAAGAGTCCCCGTATCGAATTGGTCTTCCGTTGAATTCCGCTTCTGGTTGAAACTGGCACCGGCAGAAACAATCCATTCAGGCGTAGCGGCATGGCGCACGCTAAGCCCCCCGCCAACGCTGAAGAATGTATCTTCCTGCTGGATGCCGGTGGCACTGAGAGTCGCAATCGCCCCGCCAAAGGCCGGGATCGCCACGGCTTGGTCCGCCGTTGCGCTGTTGACGTTGCTGTCATGGCCAACGCCAACCTCAAGATACGCCTTTACGTTAGTCCGTTCCCCGGCCTTGACACTCTCGATGGCAGAAAGAAATTTTTCAATCGTAGCCTGCACCGAGGCGGGGGGATTCTGGGACTTCACCGCTTCGAATTGTTCCTTCGAAGCCTCAACCTCACCCATCTGGAAATAGGCCCGGGCAATCTCGGCTCGCGCCTGGGCGTGCTGCGGATTCACCGCCAGTACCCGCTCGAGGGCGAACACCGCTTCGTTGGGATGGCCTGCATCCAGGGCGGCGACGCCGAGCAGGTAGTCATAATCGACTTCACCGGCGTAGTCGGATTGCTTAGGAATGAGGAGCTCGTAGGCTTCTTTGGCTTGGCCCTGGGCCACCAGTTCCCGTGCCTTGTCCAGCATAGCCGCATCGGCCGCCCAACCACTTCCAGCCATGCCCCACAATAAAGCGAGCCACAACAAACGCCTTTTTCCCGTCATACCGACCTCCCTTGAGCCCTCCCGCAGGGGCATTAATTGATATTCAGATGATTGTAGTTGTTGATTTTTTGCCCAGTCTAGTACAAACGACCCAAAGCAACAATAAGGGCTTACCCGCATTCCCGGGAAATGCTCATCACGTTGATGTCAATCAGACTTGACGCGGAAGCATCCCTCATTTTGCGGCGCCATGACATGCACCGCGCAGGCGATGCACGGGTCGAAGCTGTGGATGGTGCGCAGGATTTCGATCGGCCGCTGGGCGTCGTACAGTCGGTGGGCCTTGAGGGCGGCCTCGTAGGCGCCCTCCTGGCCTTTGGGATCCCGGGGGCCGGCATTCCAGGTGCTCGGGACCACGGCCTGGTAGTTGGCGATCTTGCCGTCGCGGATGACGATCCAATGACCCAGGGCACCCCGGGGAGCTTCCATGATGCCGACGCCCTTGGCTTCCTTGGGCCAGGCCGAGGGTTCCCACAGGTCTTGGTTGAAGGTTTTCACATCGCCGGCGCGGATGTTGGCGATCAGGGTGTCGTACCAGCCGGCCATGGCATCGACGATGACCTTGGATTCCAGGGCCCGGGCGGCGGTGCGGCCGAGAGTGGAATAGAGGGCGGCCACCGGCACATCCAGGGTCTTGAGGGTATGGCCCACCAGTTCCTTGGTCTGGGCGTGGCCCTTGGCGTACATCATCAGTACCCGGGCCAGGGGCCCCACTTCCACCGCCTGCCCTTTCCAACGGGGGGACTTGAGCCAGGAATAGCCCTGGTCCACGTCCAGTTGCTGGTAGGGGGGCTTGGGACCGGTGTAGTGAAGAGCGGTTTCGCCGTCGTAGGGATGCAGGCCCTTGTCCTTGCCGCCGCCGTAGTCGTACCAGGAATGGGCCACGAATTCCTGGATCTGGTCCGGGGCGTTGAGGTCCAGTTCGTGGATGGTGGAAAGATCCCGGTTGAGAATCACGCCCCGGGGCACCATGAAATCCGCCACGTCGCCGAAGCCCTTTTCCGGGAAATCGCCGTAGGTCATGAAATTACCCAGCCCTTCCCCCTGGCCGCCCCAGTCCTTGTAGAAGCCGGCGATGGCCAGCACGTCCGGAATGTACACCTGATCGACGAAATCCCGCATCTGGACGATGACGTTCTTCACCTGCTGCAAGCCCTCCAGATCCACCGCCGTGGCGCCGCCACCACCGCGGTGGCGCGGCCCCTTGCCCTTGCCGGGATGGCCCGGCTCGGCGCTGATGGCGCAGGGAACACCCCCCACCACGAAGTTGGGGTGGGGGTTCTTACCGCCGAAAATGGCGTGGAGCTTCACCACTTCCCGCTGCCACTCCAGAGCTTCCAGATAGTGAGCCACAGCCATCAGGTTGGCTTCCGGCGGCAGCTTGTAGGCGGGGTGCCCCCAGTAGCCGTTGGCGAAAATACCCAACTGGCCGGATTCGACAAAAGTCTTGAGGCGCTTCTGGATATCGGCGAAATAGCCGGGGGAGGATTTGGAATAGTTGCTGATGGCCTGGGCCAGTTCGGAGGTCTTCTTGGGATCGGCCTTCAGGGCGGAGACCACATCCACCCAGTCCAGGGCGTGCAGGTGGTAAAAATGCATCACGTGGTCGTGGACGTACTGGGCCGCCGCCATCAGGTTGCGGATGATCTGGGCGTTGGGGGGGATGGGGTATTTCAGCGCGTCCTCCACCGCCCGCACCGACGCCAGGCCGTGGACCAGGGTGCACACGCCGCAGATGCGCTGGGCGAAGGCCCAGGCGTCCCGGGGGTCGCGGCCCTTGAGGATGATTTCCAGCCCCCGCACCATGGTGCCCGAACTGTAGGCCTGGGTGATGGTTCCGTCCGGCGCGGTTTCCGCCTCGATGCGCAGGTGGCCCTCGATGCGGGTGATGGGGTCGACGACGACGCGTTGGTTCATGCCGGCTTATCCTCTTTCAGGTATTCGGCCACCAATTCGGTGATGCCGATCATCTTGGTGTCCATGTGGTAGTGCTCCAGGCCTTCCTCCAGCACGTTGCGGCAGTTGGCGCAGGCGGTGACCATCAACCCGACGCCGGTGCCCTCGATCTGGCGCTTCTTGATCTGGAAGGATTTGAAGCGCAGCTCCTCCGCCCGGTGGTTGGCGGACACCCCGCCCCCGCCCCCGCAACACCAGTTGTAGGAACCGCAGTCCTCCATCTCGCGGAAGTCGGACGCCACCAGGTTGAGCAGGTTGCGGGGCTCGGCCACCACCCCGCCCCGGCGCACGATCTGGCAGGGGTCGTGCAGGGTGAGGGGCTCGTCGGTCTTGCCTTCGGTCTTGAGCCGGCCCGCCTTGTGCAACTGGTCCAGCAGCTCCAGCACGTGGACCACCTCGAACTTGTAGGGCCGGCCGATGAGATTGGGGCCGTCCCAGCGCAGGGCGGTGAAAGCATGGCCGCATTCCGGGCTGATGACGTATTTCACCCCCAGCTTCTCCGCCGCATCCACGATGCGCATCACGATCTGTCGGGCGATGTCCGACACGCCGATCTGGATGCCGCTGTTGGTGGCCTCGAAGGCTTCCGACGACACCGTCCAGGAAACCCCCGCCTGTCTGAAAATGCGCGCCAGGGAACCGAGGAATTCGGGGTAGCCCATGATCTCCATGGAGGACATGATGACCAGGTAATCCGCTCCGGCCTGGTCCACCGGAATATCGATGCCGGTTTCCTCCGCCTGGTCCCGCACCTGGGCAAGGAAGGTCTTGGGCAGGATGCCCATGGGGCTGCCCTGCTCGATGGTCTTCTTGGTGGCCTCGATCACCCCCGCCGGTGCGTGGCCGGACGCCGCCATACCCTCGCGCATCTTGCGCACCATGTAGGTGATGTCGTTGCCCACCGGGCACATCACCGTGCAGCGGCCGCACAGGGTGCAGCTGTCGTAAACCAGGGGGCTCCACTCCTCCAGCTCGGCGTCGGTCACCGGCTGGGACAGGCCCAGCATGGACGTCAGTTTGCCGAAGAGGGTGTAGTCCTGCTTCCAGATTTTCTTCAACGGCTCCAGCTTGTAGATCGGCGTGTATTTGGGGTCGCCGGTTTCGGTGTGGAACAGGCAGGCGTCGGCGCACAGGCCGCAATGGACGCAGCTGTTGAAGAAGCTGGCGATGGGGGCGTCCATCACCTCGCGGAAGGCGTTCACGCCCTTTTCGAGGGTCGCACTCATAGCCGCGCTCCTTTGTGTCCCAGCATATCCCCGTTGTACCAGCGGGAGACAAAGATCGTCCCCACGTGGACCAGCTTGGTGAAGGGCAGGAACACCAGCAGCAGTTCCACGCTCAGGATGTGCACCGCCAGCATCAGGGTGTAGGGCAGCAGCAGGTGGTGGAAGGCCATGTAGCCGGTAAGCAGGGGCAGCAGGGTCAAGGTCCAGGCGAAGTAGTCGTCGAAGTTGGACAGGAAGCGCTTCACCGGGTGGTACAGACGGTAACCCAGGGTCATCAATAGGCCGACGATGGCCACCATGGTGACCGCATCCACCAGGGGGGTGGGCAGGGCCGGCCAGCCGAAGCCGGCGGTTTCTCGGAACAGCCGGATGTGGGGGGCGAAGAACAGCAGGGCGACGAAAAAGCCGATGTGGAAGATGTAGCCGAGAACGATGGTGGGAAGGGTCCGCTTCACCATGGAGGGATGGGGAAAGGAGCGGCTGACGATGGTCTTCCACCCGGACCAGGCCTTGCCGGGGCGGGGCGTGGACAGGTCCGGCTTGCGCCCGAGGCTGTAGATTTCGGCGAAACGCAGCACCATGCCGGCGACGAAAATGCCCAGGGCAATCTGCAATCCCGTGCCCCGGGCCCATATCAGGAGGTCCATGTGGCTCATTTATTTCTCCAGGTCTTTCACCGTCACCGTCTGGTGGCCGGCCTTGGCTTTGGCTTTGGCGGAGCGGTTGTGAAAGGTGATGGCCACCCCGGCGGCGGCACCCGCGGCGGCAGCGACAGCGGCCGCCTTGCCCAGGGGGGAGATGGGCGCCGACAGGGCCTTGTAGAAGCTGCCCGCGTCCCAGAAATTGGGCTCCGAGCAGCCCAGGCAGCCGTGGCCGGATTCGATGGGGAAGCTGGTGCCGCCGTTCCACTTGGTGGTGGCGCAGGCGTTGTAGGTGGTGGGGCCCTTGCAGCCCAGTTCGAACAGGCACCAACCGGCCCGGGCCCCCTCGTCGTCGAAGGTCTTGGCGAACTTGCCCTGGTCGTAGAAAGGGCGGCGGTAGCAGCGGTCGTGGATGGTTTCGCCGTAGATCGACGTGGGCCGCCCCAGGTCGTCCAGTTCCGGCAGGCCGCCGAACATCAGGTAGTGGGCCACCACCCCGGTGATGGCCAGGGGGATCGGCGGGCAGCCCGGCACGTTGATGATGGGCTTGTCCTTGATGATCGCCGACACCGGCACCGCGCCGGTGGGGTTGGGGTCCGCGTAGGGAATGCCGCCGTAGGCCGCGCAGGTGCCGATGGAAATGATCGCCGCCGCGCCCTTGGCCGTCTCCTGGAGCAGGTCCAGGTTGGTGCGGCCGGCGATGGTGGAGTAGGCGCCTCCTTCCCCCAGGGGGATCGAGCCGTCCACCAACACCAGGTAGTTGCCGAAATTGGCCTTCATCGCGGCTTCCCGGGCGTGTTCCGCCGCCTCGCCGGACGCCGCCTGGAGGGTGTGATGGTAGTCCAGGGAGATGAAGTCGAACAGCAGGCTTTCCAGGGAGGGGGAATGGGAGCGGGTGAGGGATTCGGTGCAGCCGGTGCACTCCTGGAAGGAGAGCCAGATCACCGACGGGCGCGTCACCTTGCCCAGCTTCTCGGCCATCTCGGCCGCCATGGCCGGCGACATTCCCATCAGGGAAGCGGTGGCGGCACAGAACTTGAGGAAGGAACGGCGGCTGATGCCCTGGCGGTGGAGATGCTCGGCAAGGGTCGGTTCGTCGTGCATGGGAGGGCTCCGTGGCGGCTTATTTTTTATTTATTCAGAATAGCCTGCCCACAGCAAAACACAACTGTAAGGGAATACGGTATTGACCTACTTTTCAGGCGGATTCCAGCCGCTGCGCCACACCTCCACAGGCAGGATGGCCGGCGGCTCGCCGTTATCGTAAAACCAGGAATCCACCGCGTACAGCCGTCCGCTCTGGGTGTCGCGAACCACGGCGGAGGTGTGGGGATAGCCGAACAGGAACCAGCCCCGGGTCTGCCGGTCCTCCACCGTATGCCAGCGCAGCAGGCGGTTGGCGGCGAATAGTTTGAGGTAACTGGTGGTGTTGGTGGACTCGTCGATGCAGTCCATCCAGTTTTCCCCCGCCACACCCGCATCGTTGCGGCTCAGGTCGTGAGCAGTATCGGTCAGCGCGCCGACGAACTGCTCCATCAGGGCCACCGCCCGGGCAATCTGGCGGCGCTCCGCATCCGGGTCCGGGGCGGGAGATGAAAAAACGGCTTTGACCTGCCGCCACTGGAGGAGATTCACCCCCGTGACCGCCAATTCCTGGCAGGAGCCGTTGTAGCAAATGGAAAAACGCTCGTAGCGGGGGTCGAGGATGACATCCTCGCGATTGAAAACGTCGGCCGCCCCCGGCGGGGAAATCGCCGCCAGGGCCATCAGGAGGAACAGGCCCCTAGTGCTTGCCGGTGCTGCCAAAACCGCCCTCGCCACGATGGCTTTCAGGGAACTCGTCCACCACATTGAAGCCCACCTGCACCACCGGCACCACCACCAACTGGGCGATGCGCTCCATGGGATTGAGCATGAAAGCGGTTTTGCCCCGGTTCCACACCGAGACGAAAATCTGGCCCTGGTAGTCGGAGTCGATCAGCCCCACCAGGTTGCCCAGCACGATGCCGTGCTTATGGCCCAGGCCCGAGCGGGGCAGGATCATGGCGGCGAGACCGGGATCGTCCAGGTGGATGGCAATGCCGGTGGGCACCAGCTCGGTCTCGCCGGGAGCGAGCGTGATCACGTGCTCCGTGCAGGCCCGCAGATCCAGGCCGGCCGAACCGGGAGTGGCGTAGGCGGGGAGGCTGTGCTTCACCCGTTCGTCGAGAATCTTGATGTCGATAGTAGCCATGGGCCTTTCTTCAATTTTTCCGGATGAATCAGTTTAACCCAAAAAAACCCGTGAACCGCCACCCAACCGGAAGTTGTAGCGCAGGCGACCTCGCCTGCATTGCCCGCCGGATGCGGGCCTGCGGCCCGTTGCAGGCGAGGTCGCCTGCGCTACGACCGCAACGCCTGCCGATACTCCGAGCGAAAATGGCGGAAGGAGCTGTCCAGCAACTGGACCACGCCGTTCACCAGATGGCAGCGGCCGCTGCCCGGCAGCATGGCGCAAAGGCTTTCCAGGGTCGCCATGTCCGCCTCCGTCCCCTGGCCGGTGTCGATGCGGTCCACCAGGCGGCTGATGGTGGCGGTACCGGTCTTGCAGGAAGGGCACTGGCCGCAGGAGGAATGGGCAAAAAAGCGCACGTATTCCGCCACCCGCTTGACGATGCCGGTGCCCTCCGACACCACGATCATGGCGCCGGTACCGAGGGCCGCTCCGCGCTCCTTGAGCGAATCGAAGTCCAGGGCCACGTCCAGGTCGGCCGGGGTCAGCAGGGTGTTGGACGGCCCGCCGGTGAACACCGCCTTGATCGGCTTGCCGGAAAGCAGCCCGCCGCCGTAGACGAAAATCAGGTCCCGCAGGGTGGTGCCCATGGGCAGTTCGTACACCCCGGGGTGGAGCACGTCGCCGCTGAGGGAATAGAGCTTGGTGCCGCCGGCCTTGCCGACTCCCTGGGCCCGGAACCACTCCGCCCCATGGCGCACGATGGCGGGAACGTTGGCCAGGGTTTCCACGTTGTTGATCAGGGTCGGACAGCCGTGGACGCCATACTCCGCCGGGTAGGGGGGCTTGCCCCGGGGAAAGGGGAACTTGCCTTCGATCCACTCCAGGGCGGCGGTTTCCTCGCCGCCGATGTAATGGCCGGAACCGGGCACCAGTTCCAGAACCATCGGGCGCCCCAGGGCGTCGCTGGCCAACTGCTGCATTTCGGAACCCTGCCACTGGGCCAGCGCCAGCTCCAGGGCGGCCAGGGAGCGCTTCAGATCCGGGTTGATGTAGAACACCACCCGGTTGGCCCCTACCGCCAGGGCCGCCAAAATTGCGCCCTCGATCACCTGATGGGGCGTTTCCTCCAGCAGCAGACGATCCTTGTAGGTGCCGGGCTCGTCCTCGTTGCCGTTGCACACCAGGTATTTGTCCGTGGCGACCGCGGCATTGGCCACCACCTCCCACTTGCGCCACACCGGGAAACCGCTTCCCCCCAGGCCGCGCAGGTCGGCCTCCTTCACTGCCGCCAGGACGGCAGCCGGGTTTTTCGCCCCCAGGGCCAGGGCCTCGCCGCCGCCGGCCTCGCGCCAGCCTTGCAGGCTCTCCCCCACCCGCTGGCGGGAATGGAGCAAGTTGGTGTTCAGGCTTTCGGTCATATGAAACTCACGCAGTGAGACTCCGTCCCCCTCGCCCATTCGTGGGAGGGGGCAGGGGTGAGGGAATCGTTCAGGGCGAATTGCCGTTTCATGATTTGGAACGGCTGTTCGCCATGAACGTCAGGTCCTTCCCCGGCGCCGTATAGGCGGGCAGTATCAGGGGGGCGCGCCGCGCCAGGGGCAGCCCGGCCAGGGCCAGGGCGCGGCGGGCACGGTTGACGTGCTCCAGGGTGATTTTCTTCGGTCCCCGGTCGTGGCCGGAAAGGGCGGCCGCGACGCCGGCCCGCCGGCCGAAGCCGATGATCTCCAGCAGGGCATTGCCCATGATGCGGTTGCGGCCGTGGATGCCGCCGGCCACTTCCCCCGCCGCATACAGGCCGGGAACGGTGGTGGCGCCGTTGACGTCGATCACCGCGCCGCCGTTCTGGTAGTGCAGGGTCGGATAGACCAGGATCGGTTCCGCCCTCGGGTCGATGCCGGCAATCCGGGTGCGGGCCAGCAGCTTGGGGAACTGCTTTTCCAGCAGGCCGGGCTGGCTGCGCTCCAGGCCGGCGGTGTCGAGCCACACGCCGACGCCGCCGGAGCTCGGGTGGATGCCCCGGCCTTCCCGGCATTCGCGGATGATGGCGGCGCTGACGATGTCCCGGGGCTGCAGTTCGTCCACGAAGCGCTTTCCCTGGGCGTTCAGCAGCAGGGCGCCGGCGGCGCGGATGCCCTCGGTGACCAATTTACCGGAAAGCAACGGCGGGTTGACCAGGCCGGTGGGATGGTACTGGAAGGAATCCAGCTCGCTCAGCTTGACCCCCATGCGGTAGGCCAACACCAGCCCGTCGCCGGTGGCGCCGAGGTGATTGGAGGTGGGAAAACCGTTCAGATGCAGGCGGCCCAGGCCGCCGGTGGCGAGGATCACCGAGCGGGCGCGCACGATGCCCAGGCTCTGGTCGGTGCGGCAGGCCAGCACCGCGCCCACGCATTTCCGGCCGCTTTCGTTGGACAGCAGCTCCACGGCGGAATGCTGCTCCCACACCTCGATGCCCCGGTGCTGGATCACCGCCTCCCGCAGCACCCGCATCATCTCCAGGCCGGTGTAGTCGCGGCAGTGCACCACCCGGGCGGCGCTGGTGCCGCCGGCGGGGCGGGTGTGCAGATCGCCGCTCTCGGTCTGGTCGAACTGCATGCCCTGGCGGATCAGCCAGCGGATCACGTCCGGGCCGTCCCCCACCAGGGCCGCCACCAGGGCGGGATTCCCGGCGTGGTGGCCGGCCCGCAGGGTGTCCTGCATATGCTTCTGGGCGCTGTCGCCGGGCTCGATGGCGGCCTGGATGCCGCCCTCGGCCATCACCGTGTTGCTGTCGCCCAGGCGCAGCTTGGTGACCAGCAGCACCCGGGCGCCGCGCTCGGCGGCGGCCAGGGCGGCGGCGCAGCCCGCGCCGCCGCCGCCGATCACCAGCACGTCGGTATCGGCGACCGGCACCCCGGCCAAGTCCACCTCGTCGATGACCGCCTCCGCCTGAAGCAGCTCCGCCAGTTCCCGCTGGCACTGCTCGCCGGCATTGGGGCCCACTGCCAGGGTGGTCTTGCTGCCCTGGAGATAGTCCGGGTGGTAGGCGGACAGCAATCGGTCCGGGTCCATGGGTTCCGGCAGCGGGCCCGGATCGGCGCCGGCCCGGTAGGCGGCCAGGGCCTCCTGGTAGGACAGGCTGCAAGTCATGATTTTTCCTTCCCGCCGCCGGGCGGGTCCTGGCGGATTTCCTCCAGGCGGTGGATCAGGTTGGGCGGCCGCAGGTGGAAAAAGGCCGTGACCCGGCGGCAGAACAGCCCCACGTGGGCGGGGGCGATCTGCTCCGGGCAGGCGGTGTCGCACAGCTCGCACATCACGCACTCCAAGAAGGCTTCCCCGGCCTCGCGGAAATGGCCTGCCACCGCCAGGGCGACGCCCTCCTCCACCACGATGCCCTTGGGGCAGGAGCGCACGCAACCATGGCAGTGGCGGCAGCGGACGGCCTCGGGAAAAATCTCCTGGAACCGGGCCTGGAGATCCCAGCCGTCGCTGAGTTCGGCGAGTTCATACTGGTGGCGGGGGGCCGCGGGGGGCGGCAGGAACAGCACCTCGATGCCCGGCTCCACCAGGGTCTCGCAGGCCAGGGCCACGCCCACCTCCTTGCCCCGCCGCAGCAGGATGCGGCAGGAGCCGCACACCCCTTCCAGGCAGCCCACCCCGGTGACCCGGGGCACACCGTTGGCCCAGGCCGCTTCCACCACGGTCATGTGCGCTTCGGCGCGAACCGCCTGGCCGTTGATGGTGAGCTCCACGGCCGGGCCGCTGGCAACGTTCTCCGTCATGGGCGGGCGAGGTCGATGATCTTGCGCAGGTCGTAGTCCGGGCTGCCGCCGGCCTGCTTCACCAGTTCCGCCATGTACTCGTCCAGGGTCGGACGTTCCTGGCGGTACAGCAGACCCACCGGGATGCGGCCGTTCTCGTGGGCCACGTTGACCGCGTGCATGGCGGCGTCCACGCTGGTCACATCGTGCTCCGCCGGCAGCTCCTCGGCGGCGCTCTTGAAGTACTTGGCGTCGTCGATCACGTTGAACGTGGGGCACTGGCTCAGCACGCTGATGAAGGCGAAGCCCTTATGCTCCATGCCGTCCTTGATGAGCTGGGCGGTCATCTTCACGTTGGTGGCCAGGGACTGGGCGACGAAGCTGGCGCCGTAGGTCAGCATGTACAGCACCGGGTCCATGGGCTCCTCCACGCCGCCGTAGGGGGTGGTGTAGGCCTTCATCTTGCGCTGGGAAGTGGGGGACACCTGGCCCTTGGTGAGGCCGTAGATGCGGTTGTCCATCAGCACGTAGGTCATGTTGATGTTCTTCCGCGCCAGGTGGGGCATATGGCCGCCGCCGATGGAGAAGCCGTCGCCGTCGCCGCCGTTGACCAGGATGGACAGATCGGGCCGGGCCAGCTGCACCCCGGTGGCCACCGGACCCGCACGGCCGTGCAGGGTGTGCATCTTGTAGGAGCGGACGAAGTAGGGCAGGCGGGAGGAACAGCCGATACCGGAAATGTTCACCAGGTAGTTGGGGTCCACGCCGATCTCGGCCAGGGCGCGGTACATGCTGGTGAGCACGCCGTGGTCGCCGCAGCCCGGGCACCAGAAGGGCTTGGCGTCGGTCTTGTAGTCCTTGGTTTCGAGTTGGACCTTGTGCAGATGGGTCTGGGCGCAGTTCATGCCAGCATCTCCTTGACTTTGCCGACGATCATGGCGGGCGTGAAGGGCAGGCCGCCGCAGATGGTGTAGGACTCGGGGCGCAGGGTAGTCTCGGCGCGGATGAAGTGGGCCAGCTGGCCGGTGAAGTTCACCTCCGCCACCATCACCTTGCGGCAAGAAGCGCCGAAAGCCTCGAACTGCTCTACCGGCATGGGCCACAGCAGCTTGGGATAGAAGCCCTTGACCGAAACGCCCTCGGCCCGCAGACGGGCGATGGCTTCCCGCACCACGCCGATGGTGCTGCCCCAGGCGATGATGCCCAGGTCGGCCTCGCCTTCGCCGTCCGTTTCCGCCGGGGCGAAATCCTGCACCACGCCGTCCAGCTTGCGGAAGCGCTTGGCCTGCATGGCCTCGTGGTTGGCCGAGGTATAGCTGGGGTTGCCGGTCTCGTCGTGCTCCAGGCCGGTGGCGATGTGCATGCCGCCGGGGGTACCGGGGTCCGCCATGGGGGAGATGAAATCGTCGGTGATGGCGTAGCGGCGGTACTCGCCGTGCCCGTCCCAGCGCTTGCGGGACACCAGCTTGTAGCTGGACGGTTCGGGGTAGGGAACGGTCTGGGTGGAGAACGCCAGGGAGCCGTCGGACAGCAGGATCACCGGGCACTGGTATTTCTCCGCCAGGTTGAAGGCCTCCACGGTGAGGGCGATGCAGTCCGCGACGCCTTCCACCGACAGCACGATGCGGCCGCAGTCGCCGTGGGAACCGTGGATCGCCAGGAACAGGTCGGACTGCTCATGCTTGGTGGGCAGGCCGGTGGAAGGGCCGCCCCGCTGGACGTCCACGATCACGCAGGGGGTCTCGCTCATGAAGGACATGCCGAGCATTTCGCCCATCAGCGCGAGGCCGGGGCCGGAGGTGGCGGTCATGGCCTTCTTGCCGGCGAAGGACGCGCCCACCACCTGGGAAGCGGAGGCGATCTCGTCCTCGGCCTGGATCAGGGTGCCGCCGCGCTTGGGCAGGTGGCGCGCCACGTAGCGGGCGATTTCGGTGGCCGGGGTGATGGGGTAGGCGGAGAAGAAATCCAGCCCGGCGATGATCGCGCCGAGGCCCACCGCATCGTTGCCCGACATAACCACCACGTCGCGCTTGCTGTCCGGCACTTCCAGCGTCCACGGGTCGGTCTTGGTCAGGGCGGCAGCCAGTTCGCGGCCCCGGGTGAAGGCGTTGAGGTTGCCCTCCACCACGGTGGTGCCCTTCCTGGTGAACTTGGCGGTGATGATTTCCCGCAGGGCCTGCTCGGGAATATTGAACAGCAGGGACAGGGCCCCCAGGGCCACCATGTTCTTGGCCTTGATGTTGCCCATTTCCTTGGCGGTCTGGGTCATGGGGATGGCATAGCCGTGCACGCCCTGGGGGATTTCCGGCTCGAAATCGCCGCCGGGGCCGTCGTAGACGAAGGCGGTGCCGGGAATCAGGCGCGCGCGGTTCAGGTCGTAGGCCTCTCCGTTGAAGGCGCACAGCACGTCGAAGGTATCTCCCTGGCAATGCAGGGGCGCGGCGCTGGCCCGGGTCTGGTACATGGCGTAGCCGCCCTTGATTTCAGCGGGGAAGGTCTTGAAGGTGTAGACCTCCAGGCCGGTGCGGGCGCAGGCCTGGGTGATGAAGTCGCCGGTGGAGATGATGCCCTCCCCGCCTTCGCCCGCCACGCGGATGATCAAATCGTTCTTGTCCAAAATCCACTACCTCTAGTCAATGCCGTTAAATGTGATCCCCGGCGGAACCGGGTGCTTGCCTCGCTGTGTGTCGCAGTAATGGGGCGCTCTTTTGCCGGCGCCCTCGGTTATTCCTTGGTGGCTCCCTGCCGGCCGTAAAGCTTGGCGATGTGCTCGATCAGCTGCCGGGCGAGCTGGATTTTCGGCCCCCGGGACAGGGGATGGGCGCCCTCGTCGTCGAACAGGGTGAGTTCCGACTCGTCGCTGTCGATGGCTTCCACCAGGTTGCCCGCCAGCAGCGGCAGCTGCTTGCGGTGGCGCTTGATCTCGGCGAACTCGAACAGGCTTTCGCTCTCCGCCGCGAAACCGACGCAGAAGGGCGGGTCGGGCAGGTTCACCACGTTGGCCAGGATGTCCGGGTTGGGCGCCAGTTCCAGGGTGAGAATGTGGGCGTCCTTCTTGATCTTCTGCTCGCTGGGATTGAGCACGTAGTAGTCGGCCACCGCCGCCACGCCGATGAAGATGTCCGCCTCCCCCACCAAGTCGTTCACCGCCGTCAGCATCTCCTGGGCGCTCACCGCCTTCACCAGCTTGGCCGCCGAAGGGGGGGTGAGACAGGTCTGGCCGGACACCAGGGTCACTTCCGCCCCGGCGTCGATGGCGGCCCGGGCCACGGCGTAGCCCATCTTGCCCGAACTGCGGTTGGTGATGCCCCGCACCGCGTCGATGGCCTCGAAGGTCGGACCGGCGGTGATGAGCACCTTGCGGCCGGCCAGAATCTTGGGCTGGAAATAGCCTTCGATGTCCGCCAGCAGGTCCTCCGGCTCCACCATGCGGCCGAAGCCCTCCTCGCCGCAGGCCTGTTCGCCGCTGGCGGGGCCGAACACCGCCACCCCGTCGCGCTTGAGCTGGGCCACGTTGCGCTTGGTGGCGGCGTTGTCCCACATCTGCCGGTTCATGGCCGGCGCCGTCAGCAGGGGGCAGGCCCGGGCCAGACACAGGGTGGAGAGCAGGTCGTCGGCCCGCCCCTGGGCCAGCTTGGCCAGGAAATCGGCGGAAGCCGGCGCCACCACCACCGCGTCGGCGCCCCGGGTGAACTCCACGTGGGCCATGCCGTTGTCGATGCGGTCGTCCCACAGCCCGGAGAACACCGGCTTGCCGGTCAGGGCCTGGAAGGTCAGCGGCGCGACGAAGCGGGTGGCGGAATCGGTCATCACCACCTGCACGTCCATGCCGCGCTTCATCATCAGCCGCGCCAGCTCCGCCGCCTTGTAGGCCGCGATGCCGCCGGTGATGCCCAGCACGATGCGTTTCTTAACCTGGTCGGTCATAAATGGGCTATGGTTGGAAAAGGGTCGAAAGACGGATTTTAACAATTTCGGGCCCCTTCCGAAAACCCTTTTTGCGCCAGTCCTTTATGAACCTGAAAAACCCGGTTGAACCGCAACGGCGCAGAGAACAGGCAAGCCCCGGTGCGGCTCCATGGGGCGAAAGGCCTTTCGTTGGCCGGCCTCATGACCTTTCTTCGCGCCTCTGCGCCTTTGCGGTTAGCGCTCCCAAATGACCGACCCTTTCACCCTGTGGCAGAACGTCATCGGCCTGTTCGGCTGGAACAGGGTTCCCGTCGTGCTGCTGGCGACTTTGGCGATAACCGCCCTGTGCTTCCGCATTCTGCCCACCGAGCGGCGGGACATCCGCAACTCCCTGCTGTTCCTGGTGGCGAGCCTGATCGGCATCCTGGCCAGCACCGTGTTCCACCGCCTGGAACTGCCGGGCATGGCCTCCACCCTGAAGGAGGTGTTCCTCATCATCCAGGGCATCGCCCTGATCCGGCTGTGGGCCATCTTCCTGTTCCGCCTGGTGCTGCCCAAGGTGGGCATCCGGGCGCCGCGCATTTCCGAGGACATCCTTTCCTTCGCCGCCTACTTCGTGTGGGGCATGGTGCGGCTGCGCTACGCCGGCATGGACCTGTCGGGCATCGTCACCACCTCGGCGGTGGTGACGGCGGTGGTGGCCTTCTCCATGCAGGACACCCTGGGCAACATCCTCGGCGGCATCGCCCTCCAGCTGGACAAGTCGGTGGAGGTGGGGGACTGGATCAAGGCCGACGACATCGTGGGCCGGGTGGTGGACATCCGCTGGCGCTCCACCGTGGTGGAGACCCGCAATTGGGAAACGGTGGTGATCCCCAACAGCCAGCTGATGAAGAACAAGTTCAGCGTCCTCGGCCAGCGCAACGGCCAGCCGGTGCGGTTGCGGCGCTGGGTGTGGTTCAACGTGGACCTGAAATCCGCCCCCTTCCACGTCATCCAGACGGCGGAAGCGGCGATACGGACAGCGGAAATCGCCAACGTGGCCGACCAGCCTCTTCCCAACTGCGTGCTGATGGAGTTCGAGAAGAACTACGGCCGCTACGCCCTGCGCTACTGGCTCACCGACCTGGCGGTGGACGACCCCACCGACTCGGCGGTGCGCGCCCACCTCTACACCGCCTTCCAGCGGGCCGGCATCCGCCTCGCCACGCCGGAGGAAAGCCGCCACATCGTCAAGGAAACCGAAAAGCACGAGCAGGCCGTGCACCAGCGGGAAGTGGCCCACCGGCTGACGGCGCTGCAGAAGGTGGAACTGTTCAACACCCTGAGCCCCGAGGAACTGGCCACCATCGCCGACCGGCTCCAGTACACCCCCTTCTCCCAGGGGGAAATCCTCACCCGCCAGGGGGCCGTGGCCCACTGGCTGTACATCCTCACCGAAGGGGAGGTGGACGTGTTCGTGGAAACGCCGGAAGGGGAAAGGCGCTGGATGGCCACCCTCACCGAGGGCAGCTTCTTCGGCGAAATGGGCCTGATGACCGGCAGCCCCCGGGCCTCCACGGTGGTGGCCCGCCGCGACGTGGAATGCTACCGCCTGGACAAGGAATCCTTCGAAGGCATTCTTCGCGCCCGCCCCTCCCTGGCGGACGAAATCTCCAAGGTCCTCGCCCGCCGGGCTCTGGAACGGGAACAACGGCTGGAGGAAATGGACGCCGCCGCCCGGGACCAGCAGGTGTCCCAGCAGCACACCGACATCCTGCAACGCATCCGGCAGTTCTTCGGCCTGACCGGGTAGGGCGGCAGGAAACGGCCGAACGGCCTTTCTCTTGTGTTATCTTTAGGAAAAGTTGCTGTTCTATCCTGACCATAACGAAACCTGAATGAGGAGAAAACCATGAAAGCGACCCGATCCCCCGCCCGCCAACACGGCCAGGGCATGACCGAATACATCATCATCGTCATTCTGGTGGCCATCGCCGCCATCGGCGTCTACATGTACTTCGGCAAGACCGTGCGGGAAGACGTGGCCGGCATGGCCCAGGAAATGTCCGGCCAGAGCAGCGAGCAGGCCCGCCAGCAGGCCCAGCAGGCCGCCGGCCAGGCCCAGACCGAAGCGAGCAAGGACAAGGGCCTCGGCTCCTACGAAAATCCCCAGGGCGGCCAGTAAGGCCCCGCCGGGCCTCCGCCCCGGAGGCCCCATCCGCAAGGGATAAAGGGTGAGCGTGGCGCGCCGGCAGCGGGGCCAATCCCTGGTCTTGGCCAGCCTCCTGCTGATGGTGGTAGCGGTGGTGCTGCTGCTGGTGTTCAACACCGCCCAGCTCACCCGCTCCAAGATGGAGCTGCAGAACACCGCCGACGCCACCGCCTACAGCGTCGCCACCATCGCCGCCCGGGACTACAACTTCACCGCCTACATGAACCGGGCCATGGTCGCCAACCAGGTGGCGGTGGCCCAGATGGTGGGGCTCGCCTCCTGGTTCCGCTTCACCGGCCAGACCCTGGACAACATCACCGCCCTGTGCGCGCCGATTCCCGGCCTGGACGCGATCTGCGCCGCCCTGGACGAGGTGTACAACGACTTCGAAGAGTTTTTCGTCGCTTCCGTCTTTCCGGTGGTGGTCAAGGTCCTCAACTACTGGATGACCGCCCTCTCCGACCTGGAGATGGTGTTCCACCTGGGAAATATCGAGGCCATCGCCCAGAACCTGCTCTACAGCGGCAGCACGGTACAGGCCGGGGTGCTGACCCTCAACGACCCCGACGCCCGCCTCCTGGCCTGGCCCGACAAGAGCGGCGACATTCCCGCCGAGCTGTACCGCCTCGCCATCCTCATCAAGGACGCCGGCGACTGGTGGAAATTCACCAGCCGCTACGACGACACCAAGCCGGAAATGGACCGCTTCGCCGACGTCACCCGCGACTCCGTGGATGATTTCACCAAAAGCCGTGACTGGTACCTGGGAAACAAGGTGTTCGACACCGACTGGATTCTAAAGCACCTCCCGGACTGGCTGAGGAAGCTCATCGAGGACTTGCTGCCAATCCACATCTCCGCCTCCCTCGACCTGGGCTTAAATCGCAAGGGCGGCACCGAACTGAAGCAGGTGAACGACAAGTACTCCTGGTCCGCCGCCGACACCCTGATGGGTGACGGGGAGGCCAAGATCGACGTGAGGTATCCCTGCGGCATCAAGTGGTGCACGAAGTGCTGGCACCATATCTGCACCGTCTACCCCTGCGGGGTCAAGTATTGCGACATAGAGTTCGACCAGCACCTGGATATCCCCCTCGGCTGGGGCGCCGCCTACTCCACCTCCCCCGGGGACGCCACGCCGGGAGAGGAAATCTTCCATGCCGATCTGAACGACAGCCAGTACGGCGGCGCGGCAGCCGGGGCGGCGCGGCCCACCTTCGAGGTGGCGGTGGGGGAATACGGCGAGGAGCCCCTGGCCTCCTTCGGCGGCCTGCTGCCCTACTACGGCGTCACCGACACCGCCGCCAAGACCGACGACGGCCCCCAGCTCACCATCGTGGTGAGCAAGGGCCTGGACAAGGTGCGCACCGCCTCCCAAGTCGGCTTCGGCGCCCCCGCCGGCGGCACCGGCCCCTTCGGCCTGGACAACCTGCGGCTGGAAGAACCCTCGGGCACCGACGCCTTCTACGCCATCTCGAAAGGCAAGCTGCATTTCGGCCAGAGCGGCCAGTACAGCAACCTGTTCAGCCCCTACTGGGAAGCCAAGCTGGCGGACACCACCGACGACGAGCGCACCCTGGCCTACGAAACCCTGTTCGGCTGGAAGAGCCTGCTGTCCAAGCCCTCCGCCTCCCCGTCCGGCAGCGGAGGATTGAGTGCCTATGCGCCGTGACCCTTCCATTTCCCAGGGGGGGCAGGCCATGACCGAGTTCCTGGTGGCCTGCCTGGTGCTCATCCCCCTGTTCCTCGCCATCCCGCTGCTGGGCAAGTACCTGGACATCAATGCCAGTTCCGTCCAGGGCGCCCGCTACCTGGCCTGGGAGCGCACGGTATGGACCCCGGACAGGAAAAGCAACGCCCAACTGGAAAACGAAGTCCGCAACCGGGTCTTCACCGCCCCCGGCACCCCCGTCAGCGCCGGCGACGGCGACGGCCCCCCGGCCCAGTACAACCCCCTGTGGACCGACCCCGCGGGCAAGCCCATGCTGGCCGGCTACGATTCCGTCACCGGCCATACCGAAACCGGCAAGGGCCAGACCACCCCGGGCCTGATCTACAGCAAGGTCACCAGCACCCTGGTGAACATCTTCAACACCGTCATGGGCTGGCTGGAGGCCATCGGCGGCGTGCCCCAGGCCCAGTTCCAAATCAACGTCAAGGGCATGTACTCCGGCACCCTGGGCGTTAACGTCGCCGAGCAGGGCGCTTCAACAACGGGAAACAGCATGATTCCGTCCCTGCTCCACGTGGACCCCATCGCCATCGCCCCCCGCCCCAACGTCATCGTCACCGACGCCTGGGGCGTCTCCGGCCCCGGCAGCGGCTACCACTGCACCAAGAGCCAGGACCCCCTGTCCGAGCTGTGCCAGGTGGCGCCCCTGGTGCCCACCAATGCCATGTCCGGCTGGTTCAACACCCTGACCCACGACGTGGGCTACGTCATCCCCGAGTTCAAAGGGCTGGACTACGGCCACATCGCCCCCGGCGTCGTGCCCAAGGACCGGCAGCCGTGAGAACCCTCGTCCTCGCCCTGCTCCTCCTGCTGGCCGCCCCCGCCCGAGCCTGGACCACCGTGGAGGCGCCCCCCCTGGCCACCCTGGAATGGGTGGCCCAGGACATGGTCTACAACGGCGTCCCCACCTGCATCCAGATGTTTCGCAGCAAGGCCGCGCCCCAGGAAGTGCTGGCCTACTACCGCCAGCGCTGGACCGACGGCGGCAAGCAGTCTTACGTGGAAAACCAGCTGGGGCCGTGGAAAACCATCTCCCGCGCCGTGGGCGACATCTTCGTCACCGTCCAGGTGCGCCCCGCCGGCCGGGGCAGCGAAGGCTACCTCTCCCAGCGCCCGGTGAAGACCCCGCCCCGCCCCATCCTGGGCCAGGGCTTCCCCCTGCCGCCGGGGAGCGAGGTGGTCAACGACATCCTGAGCCGGGACGGCGACCGCCAGGGCCGCACCCTGCTGGCCTTCAATCAAATGTCGGTGGACGCCAACGCCGCCTATTTCCGCGGCACCCTGGGCAAGGACGGCTGGACCGTGGCCAGCGAAGGCCGAGCCCGCAACGGCGGGCGGCAGATGGTGCTGCAAAAGGGCAACCAGGAACTGTCCCTCGCCCTTACCTCAACGGGTGGGCGCACCGCCGTCGGCGCAACCATCGTAAGGCACTGAAATGGTGGACATAAGAAAGAATTCCGGGCAGTCTTACACCGAATACGTCATCGTGGTGATGATGGTGGCCCTGGCCCTGCTGGCCAAGGACGAAACCGGCCAGCCCTACATCGGCAAAGTGATCGCCGCCGTCAAGCAGCATTACCAGGGGTATACGACGTCGGTGGCGCTGCCGGAATTGCCGTCGAATAAATAACTAGGGATTTCTAATGCCTCTAAACACAAAGTTCCGACAACCAGTAATTGACTACATACTGCGTGACATCGCCCCCGGAAAAGCGCCCGGCCAGAGACCGATGGATTGGTTTCTAGATCGTTTTGACTTTATTGATAACGCCACCCTAAGAAAGCACCTCGCCGAGGCCTTCTACCAAGCTAGATTTAACGAAAAAACCAGGGAAGCGCTTGGCTTAAAGAGGGATTTCAATAATGTGTTTATCAAAACACAGATTGTGCTTTATGCATCAATCTACGAAGCGCTAATCGACTACGCACTCGAAAAAAACAAAACTCAGCCCGCCGTCATGGCTCTGCTAAAGCAGGAGTTTTATTCACCTGTCACCGCTCTTTCGGGTTCGTCCGAACTCACATTCAAGGAGGCGGGGGCAGCCCATAAGATATTCACATGCAAAAAGAAAACAAGGACACAACAACTTAAAGAACTTCAATTCAAAGATAGGCTTGCCGCGGCCGTATCTATAAATTTTGTTCAAGCTGTCAATCAACCTGAGATAGAAGCCCTATATACCAGCCGGAACAAGATACACATCCTCGCGGCAGCAGCAGATGACTTTAAACCTGATGGTCAGCAATCTAGCAAAGCATTCCAGAACCTATTTGCCTTTCTGCAGAATGCCAGAACCTATTTTCGACCACCCAATCCTTAACAATTTCTTCCACCAGCCTTCTGTGGCAACGCAGCTAGGTGATTCAAAACGTAAGACAAGAATTAAGGAAAAGCATGTTCAAGGGACTGAATATCGCGGAAGAGCTGAAAGGCCGCCGCACCCTCGCCCTGGCCGTGGCCGGCGGCGTGCTGGGCCTGGCGGCCAGCGTGCTGGCCTACGTCTACCTGGAGCGGGAGGAGACCGCCCTGCGGGACAAGATGCAGGCGGAGCAATCCCAAAACCTGGTGCCGGTGGTGGTGGCCAAGGCGGACCTGCCGGCGGGCACCGCGGTGGGGGACGGCAACATGGCCATCCGCCACGTGCCCAAGGACTACGTCTACTCGGAAACCGTGCTTCCCGGCGCTTTTGACAAGGTGCAGGGCCAGGCTCTGGTGAAGCCCCTGGCCCAGGGGCAGCCCCTGCTCCTGAGCTACCTCGCCGAAGGAGGCGCGGCGGGCCTCTCCGACAAGGTGAAGGAAGGGCGCCGGGCGGTGACCATCAACGTGGACGAGGTCAGTTCCCTCAACGGCCTGATCCTCCCCGGCGACCGCATCGACCTGATGCTGAGCAGCCGGGGCGGCGGGGGCGGCACGGTGGTGCCCCTGCTCCAGGGAGTGAAGGTGCTGGCCACCGGCGCCCAACTCACCCCCAACCCCGACGGCCAGCCGGGCAGCGACAAGTTCGGCCTGCGCTACGCCACCCTGACCCTGGACGTGACCCCGGCGGAGGCCGAGCGGGTGGTGCTGGCCCGGGACGCCGGCACCCTCAGCGCCATCCTGCGCGGCCGGAGCGACGACCAGGCCGCCCCCGGCCTGGTGCCCATGCAGGCGGACCAGCTCTTCGCCTGGGGCGGCGACGGCGGGGATTCGGTGAGCTACATCGTGCGCGGCGCCCAGGGGCTTGCCACCATCTTCCAGGTGCCGGTGGGGCTGCCCGCCCTGCGGGGCGCCGTCCCCGCGCCCAAGGCCGCCGAGCCACCGGCCAAGAACGGCCAAGACACCAAGGAACAGGACAAGAAATGAACATGAAAACCACCCTGTCTCTGGGCCTCGCGGCCTATCTGGCCCTGGCGGCGTTTTCCGCCCCCGCCGAGCCGCCCAAGGCCCCCGCCAAGCCCGCAGCGGCCAAGAAGGCCCCCCTGCTGGAACGCATCGACCTCTACGCCGGGGAAGTGCGGGTGCTGCCCATCCGCCCGGTGTCCAAGGTGGCCCTGGGCAACGCCCGGCTCTTGAGTTCCACCATCCTGCCCAACGACCAGCTGCTGCTGATGGCCGACGCCGCTGGCGACACCACGGTGCACATCTGGCTCAAGGACGGGCGGGAGATGCAACTGGCGGTCCACGTGGCGGAGAACGACGCGGCCCGCATCCTGGCCGACGTGCGCGCCCTGATCCAGCCCGTGGGCGGCATAACGGCTCGGGAAGTGGGGGGCCAGGTGTTCATCGAGGGGGCGGTGGACCCCAAGGTCAAGCCCCAGCTGGGCGCCATCGCCAAGTCCTTCCCCAAGGTGGTGGACCTGACCCTGGAAAGCGACATGACCATGAAGAAGATGGTGCACCTGGACGTGCGCATCATGGAGTTCAAGAAGACCGCCCTGGAAAAGATCGGCGTGGACTGGGTCACCTCCCAGTCGAGCACCGTGGGGGGCGTCACCACGCCCGCCTTCGTCGGCCCCACCGCCGGCCTGCGCGTGGGCCGCTTCCAGTCCCTGCCCGGGCCCCGCTCCTTCCTGAACATGGGCTCCACCCTCACCTCCTACATCAACCTGGCGGTCACCAACGGCGACGCGGTGGAGCTGGCCGCCCCCCGCCTCAGCACCCGCAGCGGCGGCCAGGCCGAATTCCTGGCGGGGGGCCAGATTCCCATTCCCACCACCAACACCACCGGCCAGAGCAACGTCACCTTCAAGGACTACGGCATCAAGCTCAGTTTCAAGCCGGTCACCGACGGCGACAACAACGTGCTGATCAAGGTGGAGACCGAGATCAGCACCGTGGACTTCTCCAATGCCGTGCAGGGCATCCCCGGCTTCCTCACCCGCCGCACCAGCGCCGAGATCAACGTCAAGGACAACGAGCCCATGGCCCTGTCCGGCCTGATCGACACCAACATTTCCGACAACGTGAACAAGCTCCCGCTGCTGGGCGACATCCCGGTGCTGGGCCGGCTGTTCCGCTCCGACGAATACCGCAGCAACCGCACCGAACTGGTGGTGTTCGTCCAGCCCCGGGTGGTGGAAGCCGGCAAGACCGGCGACGCCCAGTCGGACGGGCAGGCGGCCCTGGTCGAGAAGAAGCGCGACCAGCTGCTCAAGGACAACCTGGCGGAGTAGGCGATGATAAAAATCCGCGTGGTCCCCCCCAAGGGCGAGCCCAGCGACTTGAGCTGCGCCGGCAGCCGCTTCACCGCCGGCAGCGGGCCGGACAACCTGGTGCCCCTGTTCGGCGCCCGGGTGGCCCTGACCCATTTCGCCGTGAGCGAGGACAACGGCAAACTGTTCGTGGAGGACGCCGGTTCCCTGGACGGCACCTTCGTCAACGGCGAACGGGTGTCCCGCCGGGGCCCCCTGTCGCCGGCGGACGAAATCCAGGCCGGGGGCTACCGCCTCTACGTGAACAACGGCCAGAGCGCCGCCGCGGCCCAGGAAACTGAGGCCGCTCCGCCCTCTCCCGCCGTCCCGCCGCCGGACCCCGCCGCCCCCGCCCCCGCCCCCGCCCCCGCCCCCGCCCCGGACCCGACCCGCCTGGCCGAACTGCGCCGCTGGCAGGACCGGGTGCACCAGGCCCTGCTGCAGCAGATGGACCTCAAGCGGCTGGACGTGAGCCGCATGAGCGAGGCGGACCTGCGGGCCCTCACCAGCCAGCTGGTGGACGGCGTCATCACCGGCATGGGCGACATGCCCGCCGCCATCGACCGGGCCGAGCTGGCCCGCGCGGTGCTGGACGAGGCGGTGGGCCTGGGCCCCCTGGAGGCCCTGCTGGCGGACGACAGCGTGAGCGAAATCATGGTCAACCGCTACGACGAGATCTTCGTCGAGCGCCGGGGGCGGCTGGAGCAGACCCCGGTGGCCTTCACCAGCGACGAGGCGGTGATGTCGGTGATCGAGCGCATCGTCTCTCCCCTGGGGCGGCGCATCGACGAAAGCTCCCCCATGGTGGACGCCCGCCTGCCCGACGGCTCCCGGGTCAACGCCATCATCCCGCCCCTGGCCCTGCGGGGGCCCAGCATCACCATCCGCAAGTTCTTCCGCCACCGCCTGGAGATCGAGGAACTGGTGCAGTTCGGCTCCATCGGCGAGAACATGGTGCGCTTCCTGAAAATCGCCGTGGAGCAGCGGCGCAGCATCGTGGTGTCCGGCGGCACCGGATCGGGCAAGACCACCTTCCTCAACGTGCTGTCCAATTTCATCCCCCACACCGAGCGCATCGTCACCATCGAGGACGCGGCGGAGCTCCAGCTCAACCAGCCCAACCTGGTGTCCCTGGAGGCTCGGCCGGCCAACGCCGAGGGCAAGGGCCAGGTGGCCATCCGCGACTTGGTGAAGAACAGCCTGCGCATGCGCCCCGACCGCATCGTGGTGGGGGAATGCCGCGGCGGCGAGGCCCTGGACATGCTCCAGGCCATGAACACCGGCCACGACGGCTCCCTCACCACGGTCCACGCCAACTCCCCCCGGGACGCCCTGTCCCGCATCGAGGTGATGGTGCTGATGGCCGGGATGGAAATGCCCGTCTCCGCCATCCGCGAGCAGATCGCCTCCGGCATCCACCTCATCGTGCAGCAGGCCCGCTTCGCCTGCGGCAGCCGCAAGGTCACCCACATCAGCGAGATCACCGGCACCGAGAGCGGCACCATCCAGCTCCAGGACCTGTTCCTGTTCCGCCAGCACGGCTACGGCCCCGACGGCAAGGTGCAGGGGGAATTCGTCGCCACCGGCGCCATTCCCGAGTTCTACGAGACCCTGTCCCAGCGGGGCATCCAGACCGACCTCAGCCTGTTCCGGGCGGAGGGCAAGGCGTGACCAAGCTGGCGGTGATCCTGTTCGCCTTCGTCGGCGGCGCCCTCCTCGGCTTGGTGGGGCTGCTGGCCTTCCGCGCCTTCCTGAACCGCTACCGGGAGACCTTCACCCACACCGCCCAGCACACCCTGGGGGAGATGTTCCTGTTCGTGGACCCCCAGCGCCTGTTCTACTACAACCTCGGCCTGCTGGCGGTGGCCCCCCTGCTGGTGCTGGCCCTCACCGGCTCCCTGCCTTTGACAGCCATGGCCCTGGCCCTCCTCGCCTTTCTGCCCCGCTTCGTCTACCGCTCCATGCGGGAAAAGCGCCTCAAGCAGTTCATCGCCCAACTGCCGGACGCCCTCATGGCCCTGTCCAGCAGCCTGCGGGCCGGGGGCAGCTTGGCGGTGTCCCTGGAAAAGCTGGTGGACGAGCAGCGCCCGCCCCTGAGCCAGGAGTTCGAGCTGTTCCTGCGGGAGCAGCGCCTGGGGGTGGACTTCGACACCGCCCTGGAGCACATGGCCAACCGCGTCGCCCATCCGGACTTCCAGCTGGTGGCGGCGGGAATGCGCATCTCCCGGGAGGTGGGGGGCAACCTGGCGGGCATCCTGGAAACCCAGGCCGACATCCTGCGCAGCAAGGCCCTGATGGAGGGCAAGATCCGCTCCCTCACCGCCCAGGGCAAGCTCCAGGGCCTGGTCATGACCGTGCTGCCCCTGATCCTGGCGGCGGTGCTGTATTTCATGGAGCCCGACGCCATGAGCCTGCTGTTCACCACCCGCACCGGCTGGCTGGTGCTGGGGGTGATCGCGGTGATGGAATCCCTGGGCTACCTCGCCATCCGCAAGATCACCACCATCGATGTCTGAGTCCAACCTCGCCACCCTCCTGCTCGCCCTCGGCTTCGGTCTCGCCGTGGTGCTGATGTTCGCCGCCGTCGCCGCCCTGTGGCGGGAGCTGCCCCCCGACCAGCGGGAAAACATGGACCGCCCCCCCGCCCCGGTGCGCCTGCTGTGGCCCCTGGTGCGCTTCTTCGCCTACTTCCTCGGCGCCCGCCTGGCGGTGGACCGCCTCCAGGCCACCCAGAAGAAGCTCCAGGGGGCGGGCCTGGACTACATGCTGCTGCCGGAGCAGTTCGTCGGCCTCCAGGCCACCTCCTCCGCCATCGCCCTGTTGCTGGCCGTCCTGCTGCTGCCCGTGGCCCCGGTCCACGACCTGGCGTGGCTGGTGCTACTGCCGGCGGCGGGCTTCTTCTACCCCTGGCTGTGGGTGCGGGACAGCCGCTTGCGGCGGCGCAAGGCGATCCTGAAGCTGCTGCCGGTGTACCTGGACTTCATTTCCATGGCGGTGGAAGCCGGGCTCAACCTCTCCGGCGCCATCGCCCAAGTGGTGGAAAAAGGCCCGCCCGGGCCGCTGCGCTTCGAGTTCTCCCGGGTGCTGCGGGAAATCCGCGCCGGCCTGTCCCGGGCCGACGCCCTGCGGCGCATGGCGGTCCGGGCCGACGTGGACCCGGTGTACTCCTTCGTCGGCGCCGTGGTCCAGGCCGAGCGCACCGGCGGCAGCCTGGGCCCGGTGCTCAAGGCCATGGCGGGCCAGCGCCGCACCGAGCGCTTCCAGGCGGCGGAAAAAGTGGCCATGGAGGCGCCAGTGAAGCTGGTGGGCCCCCTGGTCCTGTTCATCTTCCCGGTGACCTTCATCGTCCTGGCCTTCCCCCTGGTGATGAAGTTCCTGTCCTCGGGGATGCTATGAGGCAGGGCGTGCTTCTTGCCGGCGAAAGCGTGGTCGTCCCCCGTGCACGCCGCACCGACGGCCCCCTGGAGCGGGCCCGGGGCCTGCTGGCCCGCCCGCCGCTGGAAGCCGGCGAAGCCCTGCTGATCGAGCCCTGCGCCGGCATCCACACCTGGGCCATGGCCTACCCCATCGACGCCGCCTTTTTCAGCCGCGACGGGAAGGTGCTCAAAATCGCCGCCCACCTCACCCCCTGGCGCTTTTCCGCCTGCCCCGGCGCCCGCGGCGTGATCGAACTGAAGGCGGGGGAGGCGGCGCGGCTGGGAATGGCGGTGGGGCAACAGGTGAAATGGAAGGGACTGCACGATGAAACCTAAGCACTGGCTGCCGGTGCTGCTGCTCCTTGCCGGCCAGGCCCAGGCCGGAGATCTCCTGGACCAGGCCGCCGAAGCCAGGCAGTCCTACGACGCCGGAAAATGGGAGGAAGCCTTGGAACGCTACGGCCGTTTGGCCGAAGAGGCGCCCGACAACGCGGAAATCCGCTTCCGCCTGGGCAACGTCTACGCCCGGCTGGGGCGCCTGGACGAAGCCGCCGCCAGCTATCAGGATTTGCTGTCCCACCACGCTGCCTACCCCAAGGGCTGGCACAACCTCGCCGTGGTGCGTATGCGCCAGGCCATGACCGCCCTCACCGAAGCGGGACGCCAGGACGGCAGCGAAGCCCTGCCCTCCCGCCGCCTGCTGGATGCCCTGGAATACGCCCTGGGCGGCGGCGTGCAACCGGCGGTGGAGGTTGTTCCCGCCCCGCCCCCCGCCGCCGCAGCGCCCCTGGCCGCCTTCACCGCCGCCCGGACCAACCTCCGCCAGGGCCGGGGCGCCGGTCACGCCAAGATGGCGGTGCTGCCCGCCGACGCCCCGGTGGAAGTGCTGGCCCGGCAGGAAGGCTACGCCCAGGTGAAGACCCAAGACGGCCAGACCGGCTGGCTGCCCCTTAATCTGCTGCGCCTGGGGCCGGCGGAGGGAAAGCGTGCGCCCTAGAGCTTCGGGAAGCGCCGTATGTAGCGCCGGCGGCCTCGCCTGCATTGCCCACGGTCGGCGGGCCCGGGGCCCGTTGCAGGCGGGGCCGCCTGCGCTACGGCAGCGGGGCCAGAGCATGAGCGAATTCGTGGTCATCCTGCCGGTGCTGCTGCTCCTCGCCCTGGGCGCCATCCAGTTCGGAATGCTGTACCACGCCAAGGCGACGCTGAACCTGGCCGCCTTCGAGGCCGCCCGGGCCGGCGCCCTCAACAACGGCAAGAGCGACGCCATGCAGCTGGGACTGGCCAACGGCCTGCGCCCCCTGTTCACCTTCAACACCGACCACGGCCAGGTCATCGCCGGCTTCGACCAGGCCAAGCAGGAGGTGGCAACCTACTCCAGCATCCGGGTGGTCAACCCCGGCGACGACGCCCTGCGCTACTGGAAGGGCAAGATCCCCAACGACAACCTGGCCCACTCGAAAGAAGTGGGGCCGGGCGGCCTCACGGTGCAGGACGCCAACCTGCTCAAAATCCTGGTCACCTACTGCTATCCCCTGCAGGTGCCCTTCATCAACCGCACCATCGTCGCCCTGGTGGGCGGTGGCGCCTCGGGGCTGGAAAAAACCTGCTACGACAACCTGCGCCTTCCCCTGGTGGCCCAGGGCGTGGTGCGCATGCAGACCCCCTACTGCCCGAGTTGCTAACATGGCGATCACCGACTGGCCCGCAAGCGAACGACCCCGGGAAAAGCTCCTGGACAAAGGCCCCGCTGCCCTGTCCGACGCGGAGTTGCTGGCGATTTTCCTGCGCACGGGCATCCCTGGAAAAAGCGCGGTGGATCTGGCCCGGGAACTGCTCGCCCGCTTCGGCAGCCTGAACGCCCTGTTCGCCGCCGACCTGCGCAGTTTTTGCCAAACCCCCGGCATGGGGGAGGCCAAGTACGCCCAACTCCAGGCGGTGCTGGAAATGGCCCGCCGGGCGCTGACTGAATCCCTGCGGGAACGGGACGCCCTGTCCACCCCCCAGGCGGTGCGGGACTACCTGCGGCTGAAGCTGCAAGGCCGGCCCCGGGAAGTGTTCATGGCCCTGTTCCTGGACGCCCGCAACCGGGTGCTGGCGGAGGAGGAGCTGTTCGCCGGCTCCCTCACCCAGACCAGCGTCCATCCCCGGGAGGTGGTCAAGCGCGCCCTGCACCACAACGCCGCCGCCCTGATCCTCGCCCACAACCACCCTTCCGGCGCCGCCGAGCCCAGCGGGGCCGACCACCACCTCACCGGCGCCCTGAAGCAGGCCCTGGCCCTGGTGGAAGTGCAGGTGCTGGACCACTTCATCGTCGGCGACGGCCATGCCTTCTCCTTCGCCGAACGGGGACTGTTGTGAGGTTTGCCCCCCTGATCCTGGCCCTCCTGCTGGCGGGCTGCGTGACCCCCGGCGGCGGCAAGAAGCTGAATTCGGATTTCAGGCTGGACTACCTGGCCAAGTCGGACATCGACATGGTGTCCGAGGCCCACCAGAAGACCGCCCTGGAGTCCCTGCGGCTTTTGACCGAAAAGCTCTACAAGCGCAACCCGAAGGAATGGCGCAAGGGCGGCCAAGCCGGGCCGGAAGCGGCGACGGCGCGGATTTTCGACCCGGGGCTGACGGACTTCCGGGAACTGGAGGGAAAGCGGGGGGCGGATGCGATCACCCTGGCCTTCGACGAGGCCTACGGCGGCGACCGGGTGCTGGCCTTTGCGGCCGGCCTGCGGGGCATGCTGATGGCGTCCTACAACGGCAAGACCGAGCTTTACCTGACCGACGACCTGGACCCCCAGAAGCTCTACAACAGCGCCCGCAACCTGGAAATCGCCGCCTGGAAACTGGCGAGCAAAAAGAACGGGGCGGGGGAACTGCTCCTGCTGAGCAACGAGGCCGAGGGGCCGGTGAAGAACCTGAGCTTCGAACGGGAATTCGGCAAGCTCATCGCCACCCAGGACACCCTGGCCCGCATCGTGGCGGAAAAGACCAACCGCTCCATCGTCAAGGTGGTGCAGAGCGTGGCGACGGCGGTGTTTTTGCCGATACCGTAGCCTAGTAGGTTGGGCATATATGCCCAAATCAGCCGGCGGTGTCGGGCACTTGTGCCCGACCTACGGTTACTCTTGGCGACTGGAGGTTTAGCCCTTGGCGCCGTCGAAGTGGCGTACCAGGGTTTCCAGATTCTTCGCCACTTCCGCCAGGGTGTCGGTGGCCGCACCCACTTCCCTGACGCTCAGGCTGGTTTCCTCCGCCAGGGCCGACACCCGGCCCATGTCCTCGGAAATCTCCGCCCCGGCGGCGGACTGCTGGTTGGAGGCCTCGGCGATGTGATGAGCCATGGCGGTGACCCGGTCGGAGGCTTGGCGGATTTCCGCCAGACTACGGCTGCTGCCCTGGATCAGGTCCAGGCCTTCCTGCACTTCCCGGGCGGCTTCTTCCATGGAATTCACCGCGGCATCGGTGGTGGCATGAATGCTGTCCACCATGCCGGTGATGTCGGCGGTGCTGGAAGCGGTACGTTCGGCCAGTTTGCGCACCTCGTCCGCCACCACCGCGAAGCCCCGGCCCTGTTCGCCGGCCCGGGCCGCCTCGATGGCGGCGTTGAGGGCCAGCAGGTTGGTCTGGTCGGCGATCTCCTTGATCGCCTGGGTGATGTCGCCGATGCGCTGGATGGATTGGTTGAGCTCCCCGATGGTGGCACTGGAAGCCTGCACCGCGTCCACCACCCGCCCAGTGGCCTCCATGCTGCGGGCCATCTGTTCGCTGCCCCGGGCCACCACCGCCTGGGTTTCCCCGGCGGCGGCGGAGGCCTGGGCGGCGCTTTCCGCCACGTCCCGGATGGCCACGCTCATTTCCTCCATGGTGGCGGAGGCGTGCATCACTTCCTGGCTCTGGGCCTGGGCCCGCCCCTGCACCTGCTCCACCTGGACCTTGAGCTGGGCGCTGCGGCCGGCGATGGTTTCGGAGGCCTGCTTCACCTCGTCCAGGATCACCTTCAGGTGCACCTGCATGGCGGCCAGGGCGGAGAGCACCTGCCCAGGCTCGTCCTCGCCGTCGATTTCCAGCCGGTTGTCCAGGTGCCCCTCGCCGATGCGCTGGAACACCCGGATGATGCGCCCCAGCCCGCGGTCGATGACGGAGGAGATGGACAAGCCGGCGAAGACGGACACCAGGACCGCCCCGCCGATCAGCGCCGCATTGGCGCCGTGATGGCCGTTGAAGCCCAGGAGGCCGCTAGTGGTGAGGACGCCGGCGTTGAGCAGGGCCAGGAACACCACCCCCCGCTTGACCGTCAGCTTCTTGAAAATGCTCGGTCGCGGCAGGGACTTGCCGGCGTTGAGTTCCTTGTACAGGGCGTCCGCCGCCGCCACCTGCTCCCGGCTGACGGGGCTGCGCACCGACATGTAGCCGATGATCTCGCCGTCCTTGCGCACCGGCACCACGAAGGCCTCCACCCAATAGTGGTCGCCGTTCTTGCAGCGGTTCTTGACGATGCCCCGCCACGGCTTGCCCTGCTTGATGGTGTTCCACAGCCAGGCGAAGGCCGCCGTCGGCATGTCGGGATGGCGCACGAGGTTGTGGTTTTTGCCGATCAGTTCTTCGCAGGTGAAACCGCTCATCTCCACGAAGGCGTCGTTGGCGTAGGTGATGATGCCCTTGAGATCGGTTTTCGAAACGATGGTGCCGTGGTCGAAGGGCTTTTCCCGCCCGGTTACCGGCAAGTTGACTTTCATATTCCTCCCTTTCGGCGGACGGCCTTGTGGCAGCCTCCCGCGCATCCCCTGGACGGAGTTTTCTTTATTTAATCGCGGGTTAAACGCCCCTTCCGCGAAGTTGCCTTAAGATACCCACATTGCAGGCAGAGCGAAATAGGGGAAACTACTAACACGCTAATTCATATACGGAAAAAAACAGCGCAGCGGCCTTTCCCGGGGAATGGCGGGCATAGGCGCGGACGGAGCGGGTTTTCCCGGAGGGCGGCTTCCGCAGCGGCTCGGAGCCGTAGCCGCAGAAGCATCCGGCTGTCGGACCGGCGTGGAGGAGAATGCCGGTTTTGCGTATCCACCGGAAAATTGGCGATGCACAGCTCCCATCCATGGCACACCTCCCGCGACACCGGAGTCCAAAAAAAGGGGGCGCACAAGGCGCCCCAATTCCACTTTTGGAGGATGGAAATCTTTAAGCAGTGGCAGCCATCCCGAACCCCCTTTTTTCGGAGACGACCACAGTTACGATTAAACCAGAAAGGCCGAGCGACGCCGATGAGCGCACCGCCGAAAAACCCCTCGGGAAACGCCCGAAACCGCGCCTAGTGGAAACCCCTAGCGTTGAAATGGAATAGGGTCTTATACCAGACCGGCGAGCTACTCGCCCTGGCCGACCCATTGGATGGCGAAACGCACCAGTTCGGCGCCGCCCCGGAGGCTCAGCTTTTCCTTGATGTTGGCGCGGTGGGCTTCGATGGTCTTGACGCTGCGGCACAGGTCCCGGGCGATTTCGCCGGTGGACAGGCCGCGGCCGATAAGGCGCAGGACTTCCAGCTCCCGGTCCGACAGGCTGGCCAGGGGCGATTCGGAAGATTCGCCGCGGTTGTCGATCAAGCGCTCCAGCATCCGGTTGCGCATCCGGTCGCTGACGTAGATTTCCCCCCGCAGGATCTGGCGCAGGGCGGCGATGATCTTTTCCGTCGCCTCCTGCTTCATGATGTAGCCCCGGGCGCCGGCCCGCAGCACCCGCTCGGCGTAGAGGGATTCGTCGTGCATGGACATGACGAGGACGGACAGATCGTGATAGCGGGTGCGAAGCGCCTTGACCAGTTCCAGCCCCGACATGCCCCCCAGGGACAGGTCGACGATGGCGAGCTGCAAAGGCTCTTCCCGTTTCGCCAGCACTTCCAGGGCTTCTTCGGCGGAACCCGCTTCGCAGCTTACGTTAAGGTCCGGCTGCTGGTTGATGAGCAGGGCAATGCCCTGGCGGACGATGGGATGGTCGTCCACGATCAAGATTTCGATTTTGTCCCCTGGACCTTTCATTCTTCCATTCCCCCTTTTAACTCACCGAAACGATGGTGCCCCTCTCCGAATGGCGCCGGATTTCGAGTTTTGCGCCGATCAGGCGCGCCCGGTATTCCATGATGTGCAGCCCCATGCCGCTGCCCTCCGCCGGGCGCTCGAAACCGGCGCCGTCGTCCGACACCGAAAGCCGCGCTTTTTCCCCTTCCGCGGACAACTCGATCAGGATGCCTGTCGCCCGGCTGTGTTTCACGGCGTTGTTCACCGCTTCCTGGGCGATGCGGTAGAGGTTGATGGCCACGATATTATCGTACACCAGCACGGGATCGGCGCAGCGGAATTCGCAGGCCAGGCCGTAGAGGGTGCGGATGTTGGCCGCCAGCTGCTCCAGGGCGGACATCAAACCATTGGCTTCCAATTCCACCGGGAACAGGCCCCGGGCCAGGGAGCGGGTCTGGGACACCGCCTGGTTGACCAAGCCCACGATCTCCGAGGCATCCCTGGCCTCCGGCCGTTCCTGGACGGACAGCTTCTGCTCCAGCACCTTGCTCAGGAAGGCGATGCCGGTGAGGTGCTGCCCCAGGCCGTCGTGGAGCTCCTGGCCGATGCGCTTCTGCTCTCCCTCGCTGACGTCGATGATCTCCCGCTCCAGCCGCTTGCGCTCGGTGATGTCCAGGGAATAGCCCACCAGCCCCGCGGGGAAGTCCTCCCGGTCCCGCAGCAGGGACAGCACCAGGTGGATGTAAATGATGTCGCCGTTCTTTTTCCGCCGCCGCACCTCGGCTTCGTATACGCCGTGGGTTTCCAGGTAGTGCAGTATTTCCGGCAGCGCCCGGGGATGATGGCTGTCGGGATAGAAATCGGAAATTAGCCGCCCCAGGGCCTCGTCCGCGCTGTAGCCGAACATCCGTTCCGCCCCCTTGTTCCAGAAGGAGACGCGCCCTTCCAGGTTGGTGGCGATCACCGACTCGTGAATCTGGTTGATGATCTGGGCTTGACGCCGCAGGGTCTCCTCCGCCAGACGGCGTTCGGTGATGTCGCGGATGATGGTGAGGAAGCGGTCCGTGTCGCACAGGGCTACCCGGCCCTCGTAGCAGCGGGTGAAGCCCCCCAGGGGCACTTCGTATTCGACCGTCTGCATCTGCCCGGTGCGTATGGCCTCGTCGAACTTGGCGGCGAACATCTCCGCCAGCGCCGGCGGCAGCACCTCGTGCATGGGACGGCCGAGAAAGGTTTCCGCGGGCACCAGCAAGTTGCGGGGATCGGCGGCGTGGAAATCCAGGTAAACGAAATTCCGGTCCTGGAGGAACATCAGGTCCGGCAGGGCGCTGAGCAGGGCCGCCTTGCGCGCCTCGCTCTCCCGCAGGGCGGCTTCCGCCCGCCGGCGCTCGGCGATTTCGTTGTTCAGCTCGTCGATGATCACCGCCAGTTCCTGGGTCCGCTCCCACACCCGCACCTCCAGGCCGGCACGGGTCTGCCGCAATTCCTCCTCCGCCTTCTTGCGGGCGGTGATGTCCACCAGCACCACGACGGTGCGCATCTTGCCCTCCAGGGGCAAGGCGGAGAGGGCGGTTTCCGTTTCCACCCGGTGCCCGCCCCGGGCCAGCAGGCCCACCTCGTAGCGATTCTCGAACTGCTCCCCCGCCAGGCGGCGGCGGTGGTTCTCCTGCAAGCGCTGGCGGTCCTCCCCGCAGACCAGTTCCAAAAAGGAGGGCAAGGCCAGGATTTCCTCCCGACCGTAGCCGGAGATCCGGCACGCCGCGTCGTTGGCGAACACCACGCGACCGTCCTCCACCAGAAACACGCCCTCCCCCGCATCCGACTGGGCCTTGAGCAGGGCCTGGTAAAGGGCGTTCTGGTCCGCCAGGGCGCGCTGGGTTTCTGTCCGCACCCCGTTCTCCCGCTGGAGAATATCGTTGGCCCGGATCAGTTCGGCGGTGCGCACCCGCACCCGCGCCTCCAGTTCCTCGTTGGCCTCCTGAAGGATGGCTTCGGCCTGCCTGCGCTCGGTAACGTCGGAGCCGACGCACAGCAGGCCGGTAAGCCGCCCCTCGGCATCAAAGAAGTAGGTACTGTTCCACGCCAGCCACACCCGCTCGCCGCCCTTGCGCATGTTCTCGTGCTCGTGGTGGCCGTGGCCGGAAGGGTCCCGCAGCAACTCCTTGAGCATGGCCACCATGTCCCGGCCGGAAGAATCCACCGCGGGCAGGATGGTGCCCACCACGCTGCGCCCCAGCAGTTCCTCCTCCCGGTAGCCGAAAAAGCGCTGGGCGTAATCGTTGACGAACAGAATGTTGCCCTGGCCGTCCAGCCGCAGGATCAGGCTTTCCGCCCGCTGCACCAGTTCGCGGTATTTCTCCTCGCTCTGGCGCAGGGCCTGAGTGGTTTCGGCCACCCGCTGCCGCAGCCGGGCCGGATTGTGGACCAGAAAGCCCACGAACAGTCCGCTCACCAGGGTCAGCAGTCCTCCCCCCCAGTTCAGCCAGGGGTAAGCCGGCACCCCCCAGCCCGCCCTGGGCACCGCCGCCAGTTGCCACGAACCGTCGGGCAGGGTGACATCCAGGACTACCGGCCGGGAAGAGAAGACCTTTTCGTCCCCCCAGAACGGGGCGCCGGACGCTCCCTGGGCATCCTTGCCGCGGAGGGCGTAGCGGTACAAGGGCGACGCCTGGTCCAGGCCGGCTTCGGCCAGGAGGGCATCCCGATCGAGAATGACGGTGGCCAGCCCCCAGTAGCGGGATGCGTTGCCCGGGGAGCCAAGGTAAACCGGTGTGCGGCTGACAAAGGCGGCGCCCCCTTGCACCAGGTTCAAGGGCCCGGCCACCACCGTCTTGCGGGTCTCGATGGCGCGCCGCACCGCCTCCCGCTGAGCCGGCAGCTCCAGCAGCCGAAGCCCCAGCGCCGGACGGTTGTTCTTCAGGGGATAGAGGTGGGTGACGACGCTGTCCTTCGCCAGCTGGACGCTGCGGACCCCGCTCTGCTGGCGCAGGAGCGCCTCGGCGAAAGGCTGAAATTCCCCGTCGGTGACCGCGGGATGGGTGGTGACGAAGGCCACCAGGCCCCGGGTCAGGAAGATGCGGGAATTAAGCGCGCTTTCCAGCCGGGCCCGGACCACGCTGAGCTGGCTCAGTGCCTCGGCGCGGCTTTTCTGGAGATGGCGCTCCCCTTCGGAGTGTTTCACCGCCTGCACGGCGCCCAACATCAGCCCTGCCGTGAGCAGGGCCGAGAGAAGGGGCAGATAGCGGGGAAAGGAGATGACAGCCACGGGGTGCAGCCGGGAATGACCGTCTAGTGGGGCGCGACCCAATCCTCCGCCAGGTTGGCGTCTTCGAACACCTGGACCTCGCTGTCCACGAAAGCCCCGGACAGCCACGCCGCCCAGGCCAGCCAGCGGCTGCCGGTGACCACCGCAACGCGGCTGAACTGATTGCCGTGCTCCCGGCTGAACTTGATGTCCTCCCACGCCACGTCCAGAGTGAAGCCGGTCATGTCGCTCAAATCGAGCAGCAGGCGGGGCTTGCCGTGGAACTGTATGTTGTGCAGTACGGCCTGTTCGAATTCCTTGAAATCCCCCAGGGTAAACTCGCCGAATACCGCGGCGATAACCAGGTCGTCCTTGTGCTCTACCGTAATCATTTTGTTTCCTTCGCTCTGAATGACTTCATTTTGCCGCCAAGACGCCAAGAGCGCCAAGGAAGAACCGGGCCGGATAAAGGAAACTCTTGGCGTCCTTGGCGTCTTGGCGGCTAAAGCAGTTTTCAGGTTCATTCTACGTGCAGCCTTGCCGGCTTGAAAGTCTCAACGCCCTTCCACCCCCGGCGCCGCCCTCGGCGTGAAGCGCACGCCGATCACCCCGGCGAGGACGACGATGCCCATCCCCAGCCAGCCGGTAGCGGACGGCACCTCCCCCCACACCGCGATGCCCAGCAGGGCCGAGAACACCACCGCGCTGTAGGCCAGGCTCGCCACCGTCAGGGTGTGGCCCACGGCGTAGGCCCGGGTCATGGCCAATTGGGCCAGGGTGGCGGTTCCCCCCAGGGCCGCCAGCAGGCCGATATTGTTCCCGGTGACGGAATGGAAAGGATGGAGCGTCATCCACGCCCCGCCGCCCAAGAAAGAAATCAGGGTGAAATAGAACACCACCCGCCACTCGGGCTCCCCCACCCGGCCCAACTCCTTCACGTTGAGGTAGGCGATGCCGGCGAAAAAGCCCGACGCTAGGCCCAGCAAGCCCGTCTCCAGCTGGCCTGCCGCGAAGCTGGGGCGCAGCAGCAGGGCCACGCCGACGAAGCCCACCAGGATGGCCGCCACCAGACGCCAATGGGGACGCTCCCCCAGCACCAGCACCGTCATCAGGGCCAGGAACAGGGGGGAGGTATAGTTGAGGGTCATGGCCGTGCCCAGGGGCAGATGGGACAGGGCGTGGAAAAACAGCATCAGGGCGGTGAAGCCCGACAGCCCGCGCCACAGGTGCAGGCGCCAGTTGCGGGTAACCATGGAGCCCCCTTGCAGGCGCACGATGGCGTAGATGGCGGCGAGGCCGAACAGGGAACGGTAGAACACCAGCTCGGCGGTGGAAAACTCTTGCGCCCCGAACTTGACGAACACCCCCATCAGGCTGAACAGCAACCCCGCCACCACCATCCACAGGGCGCCGCGGAGGGGCAAGGATGAAGGCGAAAGGATGAAGGATGAAAAACGGCGCGGCCCCGGGGCCTTTCCTTCATCCTTCATCCTTCATCCTTCATCCTTCATCCTTCATCCTTCATCCTTGCTTTCCGAGCTGGCGGCGCAGGAAGCGGTGGAAATGCTCCATGCCGATCTCGGTGGGTTCCTGGTAGGGGCCCACTTCGCTGATGCCCTGGGCCCACAGGGCGGCGCGGCCGTCCTGCATGCGCTCGCAGATGTCCCGGTCCTCGATGGCGGTTTCGTTGTAGGCCGCCTGCTCGGCCTCCACGTATTCCCGCTCGAACAGGACGATGTCCTCGGGGTAGTAGAACTCCACCACGTTGGTGCAGTGGCCCAGGCCACGGGGAATGATGGTGGACACCACCAGGGTGTTGGGATAGATCTCCACCATCACGTTGGGGAAGTAGGTCAGCCACACGGCGCCGAATTTCGGCAGTTTGCCCTGGTTGTACTTGAGGATCTGCTCCTGCCAGCGGCCGTAAACCGGCGAACCGATGGTCTGGAGGCCGTTGTTCACCCCCACCGTCTGCACGCTGTACCAGTCGCCGAACTCCCACTTCAGTTCGTCGCAGTCCACGCACTGGCCCAGGCCGGGGTGGAAGGGCACCACGTGGTAGTCCTCCAGGTAGACCTCGATGAAGCACTTCCAGTTGATCGGGTACTCGTCGATCTGCACCCGGTCCAGCTTGTAGCCGGAAAAGTCGATGTCGTTGGCGAGGCCGAACCGGGCCAGGTCCTCGGCCACCTCCCGACGGCCGGAGAACAGCAGCCCCTTCCAGTTCTGCAACGGCGTGCGCTGGAGATTGAGGCAGGGGTCGGCGGAAAAATGGGGCGCCCCCATCAGCTTGCCCGACAGGTCGTAGGTCCAGCGGTGGAGCGGGCACACGAGGTTGGGCGTGTTGCCGCTGCCTTTCAGCATGATGGCCTGGCGGTGGCGGCAGACGTTGCTGATCATCTCCACCCCGGTCGGGTTGCGCACCAGGGCCTTGGCATTGTCCAGCCATTCGGGGACATAGTAGTCGCCCGGATTGGGCGTCAGCAGCTCGTGCCCCACGTATCCCGGCCCGCCGTCGAACAGGAACTTCATTTCCAGTTCGTAAATCTTGGGATCGAAATACCAGGAAATCGGCAGCTGCGGCATCCCGTTCATCGTTTGCAGCACGCCGGAAGTGTTGGCCAGGCCCGTCATAATTTGGGAATCCCCTCTTCAACCGAGATTATCGGACTGTTATATAAGAGAAAAGCGGCTATTGTACCCGAACCCACCCCCCGCGCAATCGCCGCCGGCCCTTGAAAGCCGGGGGAGCGGACACTATATAAACGGGGTGGCCGACATATCCCCAATCTCATAACGGTTGATGATTCTCAAGCCATTTCAGTACAATGCAGCAGACCCCGGCCTTATTCCACGATTTAAACCAAGTTTAATCACGGGCCAGCTTCCGAATAACCCCCTGAAGGAGAACAAGCATGGAACACCAACTGCCCGACCTGCCCTACGCCAAAAACGCCCTGGCCCCCCACATCTCCGAGGAAACCTTCGACTACCACTACGGCAAGCACCATCAGGCCTACGTCACCAACCTGAACAACCTGATCAAGGGCAACGAGTTCGAGAACCTGAGCCTGGAAGACATCGTCAAGAAGGCCCCCGCCGGCGGCGTGTTCAACAACGCGGCCCAGGTGTGGAACCACACCTTCTTCTGGAACAGCATGAAGCCCAACGGCGGCGGCGCCCCCGCCGGCGCCCTGGCCGACGCCATCAACGCCAAGTGGGGCAGCTTCGACGCCTTCAAGGACGCCTTCGTCAAAAGCGCCGTGGGCAACTTCGGTTCCGGCTGGACCTGGCTGGTGAAAAAGGCCGACGGTTCCGTGGACATCGTCAACACCAGCAACGCCGCCACGCCGCTCGCCAGCGCCGACAAGGCGCTGCTCACGGTGGACGTGTGGGAACACGCCTACTACATCGACTACCGCAACGCCCGCCAGAAGTTCGTCGAAACCTTCCTCGCCAGTCTGGCCAACTGGGATTTCGCCGCCAAAAACTTCGCCGGCTAAGCCAGTCCGGTCGATGAAATCCATCAAGAAGCCCAGCGGCGACGCTGGGCTTTTTTGTCGGCTTACCCAAAACACGCATCACAGCAAACCGAATCCGTTAAAACCATAAGAAAATGGGGGGGCGCCAAAAATGGGAAATCCAGCGAACGGCATTGCCGATACGCAAGACTCGCTGCACGAACGTGAAACCCAGTACCGGGCGGTCATCGAAACCTCCATGGACGGTTTCTGGATGGTGGACATGGCGGGACGGCTGCTGGAGGTGAACAACGCCTACGTGCGCTGCTCCGGCTACAGCCGCGAAGAACTGCTGGCCATGGGCGTTTCGGACGTCGAGGTGGTGGAAAGTCCGGCGGAAACGGCTGCCCATATCGAGAAGGTGCGGCGGGACGGCTATGATCGCTTCGAAAGCCTGCACCGGACCCGGGACGGATGCGTCTGGCCGGTGGAGGTGGTCGCCAGCTACAGCCCCGTCCAGGGCGGGCGCCTATTCGTTTTCCTCCGGGACATTACCGAACGCAAGCAGGTGGATCGGATTCTGCGCGAAAGCGAGGAATTCAACCGCCGCATCATCGCCAGCAGCGCCGACTGCATCAAGGTGCTGGACCTGGCGGGCAAGCTGCTGTCCATGAGCGAGGGCGGCCAGCGCCTGCTGGAAATCGACGACGTCGGCCGCTACCTCGACGGCTGCTGGATCGACTTCTGGCAGGAGCAGGACCGCCCCGCCGTCACCGCCGCCATCGCCACGGCACGGACCGGCGGGATCGGCCAGTTTCAGGCCTACTGCCCGTCGGAGAAAGGCACGCCGAAGTGGTGGGACGTGGTCGTCACCCCCATCCTCGGGTCGGACGGAAAAGCGGAGCGGCTGCTGGCCGTCTCCCGCGACATCACCGGCCACAAGCAGATCGACGACGCACTGAAAGCCGCCAAGGCCGAGGCCGAGCGGGCCAACAACGCCAAGTCCCGCTTCCTGGCGGCGGCCAGCCACGACCTGCGGCAGCCCCTGTTCGCCCTCGACCTCTACGTCTCCAGCCTTGGAAGCAAGCTCGCCCCGGGCAACGAGCAGCTGCTGAAGAACATGAAGGACAACCTGGCCAGCCTGAGCGAAACCCTCGCCAAACTGCTGGACCTGAGCAAACTGGAAGCCGGCGTGGTAACCCCGGAAGTCACCGACTTCGACGTGGCCGGCATCCTCGACAAGATCGTCTCCGCCCATGCCCCCGAAGCAAAATTGAAGGGGCTGAGCCTGCGCTACGCACCTCCCCGCCTCACCGCGCGCACCGACCCGGTGCTGTTCGAGCGCGTGCTGGGAAATCTGGTCTCCAACGCCGTCCGCCACACCGACCGGGGCAGCGTGCTGATCGGCTGCCGGCGCCGGGAGGGCAAGACCTGGGTGGAGGTGTGGGATACCGGCGTGGGCATACCCGAAGACAAAACCGCTGAAATTTTCGAGGAGTTCAAGCAACTCGGCAACGAGGAACGCAACCGGGAAAAGGGCAGCGGCCTCGGCCTGGCCATCGTCGCCAAGACGATCGACCTGCTGGGCTTGAAAATCCGGGTCCGGTCCCGGTTGGGCAAGGGCTCTCTGTTCGCCGTGGAATTGCCCCTGGGGCAAACGGAAATCCGGGTGATGACGCGGGAGGAAAGCCGGTACCGTCCCCTGCGCATCGCCGTGGTGGACGACGACATCGGCGTCCTCGAATCCCTCATATTCGTGCTGGAGGAAGCCGGCCACCAGGTGATTGCCGCCGCCACCGGCGACGAACTGCTGGCCCGGCTGGAAAATCTGCCGCCGGACGTCATGGTTTCCGACTATCGGCTGGCCAAGGGGAAAAACGGTTTCGATGCCATCACCGCCGTCAGAACCGCCTTCGGCAGCCCTGTTCCGGCGGTCATCCTGACCGGCGACACCGACCCGGAACTCATCCGCAGCATGACCAGCAAAGGCGTCCTGGTCCACCACAAGCCCCTGGCGTTTTCCGCGCTGCAGGCGTGCATTGCCGAACTGACCTACCGGCCGTGACCGCAAGGCGGAGCATGAAACCGGCTGAAACAGGCGCCTAAACCCGCCCCGCCAGGAACGCCTCGAACTCCGCCGCGGCCATGGGACGGGCGATGAGGAAGCCCTGGACCAGGTCGCAGCCGTTGCGGCGCAGGAATTCCAGCTGCTCGGCGGTTTCCACCCCCTCCGCCACCACTTCCAGCTTGAAGTTGTGGGCCATGCCGATGATGGTGCGCACCAGTTCGGCGCTGTGGGGGTCGGTGGCCACGTCGCGCACGAAGGACTGGTCGATCTTGAGGGCGTCCACCGGCAGCCGCTTGAGGTAGCTGAGGGACGAATAGCCGGTGCCGAAGTTGTCCACCGCGATGCTGACCCCCAGGCGCTTGAGCATCACCAGCATCTCGATGCTGGCCTGGACGTTGCGCATCACCAGACTTTCGGCCAGCTCGATTTCCAGGAAGCGGGGGTCGAGGCCGGTGCGCTCCAGGATGCCGGTGATGGTGTCGAACAGCTCGGTGTCCCGGAACTGGTAGGCCGACAGGTTCACCGCCAGCCGCAACTCGCCGGAGTCGCCCCGGTTCCACTGGGCGGTCCGGCGGCAGGCCTCCTCCAGGACCTTTTTGCCCACGCCGAGGATGAGCCCGGTGTCTTCGGCGATGGTGATGAAGTCCTTGGGCAGCAGCAGGCCCCGCGTCGGGTGATTCCACCGGGCCAGGGCCTCCATCCCCACCACCGCCTGGTCCCCGAGCTGCAGCTTGGGCTGGTAGAAAACCTCGATCTCCCCCGCCGCCGCCTCCACCGCCCGCCGCAGGTCGGTTTCCACCACCATCCGCACCTTGGCCCGCTCGGTCATCTCCGGGGCAAAGAAGACATAGGTGTTGCCGCCCTCCTCCTTGGCCTTGTAGAGGGCACTATCGGCGCTTTTCAGCAGTTCCTCCGGGGTGCCGCCGTCCTGGGGATAGAAGCTGATGCCGACGCTGGCGGCGGCCACCAGTTCGTTGCTGTCCACGGCAATGGGCAGAGCGAACCCCCCATGAGCTTTTCGATCACCACCACCGCCTCGTTGGCGTCCTTCACCTGGGGCAGCAGGAGGGTGAACTCGTCCCCCCCCATGCGGGCCAGGGTGTCGCCTTTGCGCACCACCGAGCGGATACGATCCGCCACGGCGATCAGCACCTGGTCGCCGAAATCGTGGCCGAAGGTGTCGTTGACGTACTTGAAGTTGTCCAGGTCCATCATCAGCACCGCCACCTGGTGCTCCGCCCGCTCCGCCTGGTTGATGGCCAGTTCCAGGTTCTCGTTGAGCAGCAGCCGGTTGGGCAGGTCCGTCAGGGCGTCGTGGTAGGCTTGGTGGCGCAGGCGTTCCTCGTTGCGCTTGTGCTCGGTGATGTCGCTGAACAGGCCCACGTACTGGGTGATATTGCCCTGGGAATCGCGGATCAGGGTGATGTTCAGCCACTCGGGATAAACCTCACCGTTCTTGCGCTTGTTCCAGATTTCCCCGGTCCACTTGCCGTTTTCCCGCAGGGTTTCCCACAGTTCCCGGTAGAACACCTCGCTATGCTGGCCCGACTTGAGGATGGCCGGTGTGCCGCCGATCACCTCCGCCGCCTGGTAGCCGGTGATGCTGGAAAAGGCCGGATTCACCGCCTGGATGACGGAATTCTGGTCGGTGATGATGATGCCTTCCACCGTGTTCTCGTAAATCTTCGAGAAATGGACGCTCTGCTGGGACAGGTCGAAGCGCTCGAACGCCTCGCGCACGTTGGCCCGCAGCAGGTCGTTGTCCCAGGGCTTGAACAGGAAGCGGAAGATGTTGCCCCGGTTCACCGCGTCGGCGATGGCGGTGATGTCGGCATAGCCGCTCAGCACCATGCGCACGGTGTCGGGGTACAGCTCCTTGGCCCGGAACAGCAGCTCGGTCCCGGTCATGTGGGGCATGCGCTGGTCCGCCAGGATCACCTGCACGTCGTTCTGGGCCAGCAGGCGCAGGGCCGCCTCGCCGCTGTTGGCGGTGAGCAGGGTGTAGCCCTCACCCCGGAACAGGCGGATGAGGGCATGCAGGATGGCTTCCTCGTCGTCGGCGATGAGAAGGGTTCGGTTCATACCCAAGCTCCAAAAGTGGGCTGTCCAGCACGACCCATGACGTTTTCATTTTTCTAAAATTATAGACAACCCATACCCGGCCGAAGGCATCATTTTCAATCCCGAACTACAATCCAAAGCATCCCCCAGCCGGGAGCCCCCATGCCCCGCGACCTTCCCATCGGCAACGGCACCCTCCTCGCCGCCTTCGACTTCGACTACCGCATCCGCGACTTCTACTTCCCGCGGGTGGGCAAGGAGAACCACGCCCTGGGCTACCCCTGGCGCTTCGGGGTGTGGCTGGAGGGGAGGTTTTCCTGGCTGGGGCGGGAGGAATGGGAGCTGGAGCGCCGCTACCTCCCGGGCGCCCTGGTGACCGACGTCGCCGCCGCCCACCCCGGCCTGCCCCTGAAGCTGCTGTTCAACGACGCCATCGACTACGAGAAGAACGTCCTGCTGCGCAAGCTGCGGGTGCAGAACCTCTCGTCCCGTCCCCTGGCGCCGCGGCTGTTCTTCCACACCGACCTCAACGCCCTGGAGAACGAGATCGGCGACACCGTGTTCTTCGATCCCAAGAACGGCTGCCTGGTCCACTACAAGGGACCCCGCTATTTCATGATGAGCTGCGCCACCGAAGACACCCTGGGCGTCACCCATTACGCCACCGGCACCAAGCGCCACCGGGGCCTGGAAGGCACCTGGCGCGACGCGGAGAACGGCGAGCTGGGGGGCAACCCCATCTCCCAGGGGTCGGTGGATTCGGTGATCGGCCTCCATCTCGACCTTCCCCCCCGGGGAGAGGCCACCTGCCACTACTGGATGGCGGTGGGGGAGAACTACCGCCAGGTGGAGGAGCTGCACGAGGAGGTGATCCGCATCGGGCCGGAACGGCTGCTGGAACGCAACATCGACTACTGGCGCCACTGGGTGTCGGCGGGGGAAAGGGATTTCACCGGCCTGCCCCCCGGGCTGACGGAGTGCTACCGGCGCAGCCTGCTGATCCTGCGCACCCAGATCGACCGGGGGGGCGCGGTGATCGCCGCCAACGACACCGACATCCGCCAGTTCAACCAGGACACCTACAGCTACATGTGGCCCCGGGACGGCGCCGTGGTCTCCCAGGCATTCGACCGGGCGGGCTACGGCGGCCTGTCCAAGCGCTTTCTGGAATTTTGCACCCAGAAGGCGGTCAACTATAACTACTCGGCGAGCATCCTGGCGGAAACGGGGTTCCTCATGCACAAGTACAATCCGGACGGTTCGGTGGGCAGTTCCTGGCAGCCCTGGCTGGAAGGGGAGGAAATGCTGTTCCCCGTCCAGGAGGACGAAACCGCCCTGGTGGTGTGGGCCATCTGGAACCACTACCAGATCCACCGCGACATCGAGGCCATCCGCCCCTTCTACAGCCCCTTCGTGGAGCGGGCCGCCGACTTCCTGCTGAATTTCCGCGACGACCGCACCGGCCTGCCCCTGCCCTCCTACGACCTGTGGGAGGAACGCCGCGGCGTCTTCACCTACACCACCGCCACCGTCATCGGCGGGCTGGAAGCCGCCGCCGGCCTGGCCGAACTGTTCCACGAGGAGGAACGGGCCAACGCCTATCTCGCCGGCGCCCGGGAAGTCCGCGCCGCCCTCGACCGCCACCTCTACTGCCCCCGGGACGGCCGCTACGCCCGGGGCATCCTGTTCGAGGACGGCTTGCAGGTACGGGACGCCACCGTGGACGCCAGCCTCCTCGGCCTGGTGCTGTTCGGCGGCTACGACCCCCGGGACAAGCGGGTGGCCAACACCGCCAAGGCGGTGGAGGAAAGGCTGTGGAACCCCGCCGGGGCCGGCGGCCTGGCCCGCTACGAAGGGGACGACTACCAGCGGGGAATGCCCGGCGTGCCCGGCAACCCCTGGGTGATCTGCACCCTGTGGCTGGCCCAGTACCGCATCGCCGCCGCCCGCAGCCGGCGGGAACTGAAACAGGCCCTGCCCCTGCTCCAATGGGCGGCGGATCACGCCCTGGCCTCGGGAGTGCTGCCGGAACAGGTCCACCCGGAAAGCGGCGAATTCCTCTCGGTGTCCCCCCTCACCTGGAGCCACGGCACCCTGGTGGCGGCGGTGCTGGACTACCTGGACAAGGATCGCCTCCTGGCGGCGAAGAAAGCGGGGTAAGCCATGGCGGACAAGAATTACGGCGAGATCATCCCCCCCCCGGTGTTCGACGAGCATACCCGCAGCCGGAGGCTGGCGTTCCTGGACTTCTGCCAGCGGGACGCGGAGCTGCTCCACGACCTGGTGGACCTGTTCCGGGAACGGCAGGACGAAATCGCCAAGCGCTTCTACGAGCACATGCTGGCCTTCGAGGAAACCCGCACGGTGTTCAAGGACGAGGCCATGATCCGGCGCCTGTACGAGGCCCAGAAGGCCTATCTGAGGGAGGCGGTGGCCGGCCCCTACGACGCCGCCTATTTCACCCAGCGCTGGCGCATCGGCTTCATCCACAACGCCATCCGGGTGGAGCCCCACTGGTTCATCGGCGCCTTCCAGCTCTACCACCGCATCCTCTACCCGATGATCCTGGAGCGCTGGCGGAACGACGCCCAGGCGGTGGTGGACCACATCCTGGCCCTGGACAAGATCATGAACCTGGACCTGCAGCTGGGCATCCAGAGCTACTACGTCCACTACGAAGGCACCGTGGACCAGCTGCGGGAGCTCAACCTCCAGATCGAGGCGGCCAGCGCCGCCAAGAGCCAGTTCCTGGCCAACATGTCCCACGAATTCCGCACCCCGCTCAACGCCATCATCGGCTTCACCGAAGTGCTCCAGGACCAGATTCCCGGCCCCCTCAACGCCGACCAGACCGAATACCTGGGGGACATCCACAACGCCGGCCAGCTGCTGCTGCGCCTGATCAACGACGTGCTGGACCTGTCCAAGGTGGAAGCCGGGCGGCTGGAGCTGTTCTTCGAAACCTTCCCCATCGCCCAGACGATTCGGGAAACCCTCACCACCCTGCGGGGCGCGGCGGAGAAGAAGGGGCTGGAACTGGCCTGGGACCTGCCCCCGGACCTGGGGGTGATCACCGCCGACCAGATCCGCTTCAAGCAGATCCTGTTCAACCTGCTGTCCAACGCGGTGAAATTCACCGACCGGGGCGGCGTCCGGGTTTCCGCCGCGGTGGAGGACGGCCGGCTGCACCTCGCCGTGTCCGACACCGGCATCGGCATCAAGAAAGAGGACCTGGGCAGGATTTTCGTCGAATTCAGCCAGGTGGACGCCTCCCACGCCCGCCGCCACGAAGGCACCGGACTCGGCCTCGCCCTTTCCAAGCGCCTGACGGAGGCCCATGGCGGCCGCATCTGGGTGGAGAGCGAATACGGCCGGGGCAGCACCTTCCACGTCCTGCTGCCGCTGAAACCCGCCGAGCCGGGGACCCGCCCATGAGCACGGGAACCCCCTGCCCCGGCCCCGACCACACCGTCCTGGTGGTGGAGGACAATCCCCAGGCGGCCAAGCTGCTGTCCCTCTATCTGATCCAGGCGGGCTACCGGGTGCTGACGGCGGAAAACGGCAACCGCGCCCTGGAACTGGCCGCCCGCTGCCACCCCATGGCCATCACCCTGGACCTGCTGCTGCCCGACCGGGACGGCTGGCAGGTGCTGGCGGACCTGAAGGCCTCCCCCGTCACCCGGGACATCCCGGTGGTCATCGTCTCGGTGCTGGACCGGCAGGAACTGGGCTTCCGCCTCGGCGCCACCGAATACCTGGTAAAGCCGGTGGAACGCTCCCAACTGCTCCAGGCCCTGAAGCGCTGCCTTCCCGGCGGGGAACGGAAAGACCGCCACAAGGTGATGGTGGTGCACACCGACCTGGACGAACTCAACCTGCTGGCCCTGGCCCTGGCGGAGCAGAACTACGAGGTGATCCAGGCCCTGGGGCTGGAAGAGGCGGCCAGCCTGGCCCAATTCCTGCACCCGGACCTGGTGGTGGCCAACCTGCAGGCGGGGGAAATGGACTGCTTCGCCCTGCTCTCCCGGCTGAAGGCCATGCCGGAAACCGCCCACATCCCGGTGCTGGCCCTCACCGCCGGGCTGTTCGACCAATGCCCCACCGGCATCGAATTCGTCCTGATGCATGACAACGAACTGATCGAGGAACGTTTGCTGGCGGCCATCACCCTGATGTTCGGGCGCAAGGAGGCGCCCGGCGGATAGCTTTTTAAGGTACCGCAACGCGCTGTAGGAGCGCCCCATGGGCGCGACAGCGCAGGTCGCGCCCATGGGGCGCTCCTACAAGGACAAGACCATGGAAGAACAACCCAAAACCATCCTCCTGGTGGAGGACGACCGCATCAACCGCAAGCTGGTGCGGGTGGTCCTCGCCGGCCAGGGACACCGCATCCGTGAGGCGGAGAACGTGGCCCAGGCCCTGGAGGCCCTCAAGGACGGCAAGCCCGACCTGCTGCTGTTCGACATCCGCCTGGGGGACGGCAGCGGCCTGGACCTCATCCGCACGGTACGGGAGAACCACGCCTTCGACGACGTGCCGGCCATCGCCATCACCGCCCAGGCCATGAAGGACGACGAGGGCCGCTTCCTCGCCGCCGGCTTCGACGGCTACCTGAGCAAGCCGGTGGACACCCGGCGCCTGCCGGAAATGGTGGCGCGCTATCTGCGGGAAGGCCGGAGGGCGGGCCATGCTTGACCAGGCCAACCTGGGCGCCACCGTCCTGGTGGTGGACGACGCGCCCCCCAACGTCAAGCTGCTGCGCCTGATCCTCAAGGACGCCGGCTACCGGGTGCTGGAAGCCTCCAGCGGCCCCGAGGCCCTGGAGGTTCTCCACCGGGAAAAGCCCGACGCCCTGGTGCTGGACGTGCGCATGCCGGGCATGACCGGCTACGAGGTGAGCCGGGAAATCCGCCACGATCCCGAATTCGCCGCCTTGCCCATCATCATGGTCACCGCCCTGTCCATGCCGGAGGAGCGCATCCACGGCATCGAGGCCGGCGCCACCGACTTCATCACCAAGCCCTTCAACAAGAAGGAGCTGCTGGCCCGGCTCCACTCCAGCCTGGAAGCGGCGAAGGGACGCCGCAGCGGCATCCTGGCCCAGTTCCCGGGCGCCGTGGCGGTCACCGACCCGGACTGGAAACTCCTGGGCCTCTCCCCCCTGGCCGCCAACCTGCTGGGCATTCCCGAACCGGGGATCGGCGAACTCAACTTCGTCAGCTTGCTGGAGGAGGCGGAACAAACCGCCATCGCCGCCGGCAAAATCCCCGTCCGCTTCCCCCTCAAAGCCGCCGCCACCCGTCTCACCCTGGATGCCGTCCAGCAGGAAGTCGCCGACCCGGCGGGGCAGCTCCTGCTGCGCATCGTCACCCTGGGCAAGGCGGCGGACTGACCCCCCTTGCGAATATTTTTGCGACGGCTACTATGTCCATGACACACACCCATGCAGGGCAGGCTCATGGCCGACGACTACAAGAATCTAAGCCGGGAGGAGCTGGTCGCCGAACTCCGGCGGCTGCGGGCCGGCGAGGCACCGCACCGGGCCGAACGCGCCCTGAAGGAAAGCGAGGCGCGCTTCTGCAACGCCATGGAGCACGCCCCCATCGGCATGACCCTCACCGCCCTGGACGGCCGCTACCTGCAAATCAACCGCGCCTTCTGCGCCTTCCTCGGCTATGACAAGGAGGAACTGGAACGGCTGTCCTTCCAGGCCATCTCCCACCCGGACGAGGTGGCCATCGACCTGGCCAACATGAAGCGCCTGCTGGCGGGGGAAACCGACACCTACCGGCGGGAGAAGCGCTACCTCCGCAAGGACGGCCGCACGGTATGGGGGGACCTCACCGTCTCCTTGCTGCGGGATGCCAGCGGCGCTCCCCTGTATTTCATTGCCCAGCTGGTGGACATCGACGAAAGCCGGCGGGCGGCGGAAGCCCTGCGCAAATCGGCGGAGGAAATCGAGGACCTCTATGAACGCTCTCCCTGCGGCTACCACTCCCTGGACCGGGACGGCACCGTCATCCGCATCAACCACACGGAACTCCAGTGGCTGGGCTACGAGTGGGAAGATGTGGTGGGGAAACTGCGCTTTTCCGACCTGCTCACCCCGGCGAGCCAGGAGGTCTTCCGCCGCAACTACCCCGCCTTCAAGGAGCAGGGATACGTCCACAACCTGGAATACGAAATGCAGCGCAAGGACGGCTCCGTCCTGCCGGTACTCTTGAGCGCCACGGCGGTCACGGGGCCGGACGGCGAATACCTGATGAGCCGCTCCACGGTCTACGACATTTCCGCCCGCAAGCAGGCCGAACAGGCCTTGAAGGAGAGCGAGGAACGTTTCCGCACCGTCGCCGACACGGTGCCCATCATCATCTGGATGGCGGACGTGGACGAGGAGGGCCGCTATACGGGCTGCACCTTCTTCAACCAGGGATGGCACGATTTCACCGGCCTATCCCTGGAACGGACCCGGGGCCTCCACTGGATGGAGCGGGTGCACCCGGAGGACCGGGAACGCTGCCTGGCCACCTATACCGACGCTTTCCGGTCCGCCCTGCCCTTCAAGCAGGCCTACCGCCTCCAGCGCCACGACGGGAAATACCGCTGGATGCAGGACTCCGGCGCCCCCCGCTTCGCCGGGGACGGCCGCTTCCTCGGCCATATCGGCACCTGCGTCGACATCACCCGCCACGTCCAGGCCAAGGCCGACCGCGCCCAGCAGCAGGTGGCCATGGAGCGCAGCGCCCGCTTCAACATCGCCGGCGAAATGGCCTCCGGCCTCACCCACGAGCTGAGCCAGCCGATCAACGCCACCCTCAACTACCTGGACGCCTGCCTGCGCCGCCTGGACGGCGGCGACCTGGACCCCGGCAAGCAGCGCCAGTGCCTGAGCCTGGCCCTCAAACAGGCCCAGCGGGCAGGCAGGATCATCAACAACTTCAAGGCCTTGATCCGCAAGAGCCCCAGCCCGCGGGCGCCGCTGGACCTCAACGGCCTGCTGCGGGGCACGGTGGACCTGCTGGAATACGAAATCGGGCAGCACGGGGTCACCATCACCTTCGACCTGGAACACCTTCCCCCCGTCCTGGGCAACAATGAGGAAATCCAGCAGGTGCTGCTCAACGTGGTGAAAAACGGGATAGAAGCCGTGCGCAACGCCCCCCGGCGCGAGCTGCGCATCGTCAGCCGCCCCATCGAACGGCAGCGGGTCCGGGTGGAAATCTGCGACAGCGGCCCGGGCATCGCCGACGTGCAGCTGGAGTCGATTTTTCAGCCTTTCCACACCACCAAAGGCGACGGCCTGGGCCTGGGGCTGGCCATCTGCCGCACCCTGGTGGAGGGCCACGGCGGCCGCATCTGGGCCAACTCCATCCCCGGCGGCGGCACCTGCTTCAGCATCGTCCTTCCCGCCCAAAGCGCCTCCTGACGCCTCGACCCGGAAACCCAGGTCCATCGCCTGTTCCACCCGCAACGCCCCGCCCAGGACGGCGTAGGGCGTCAGACCGAAGTCCTGGTGGCGGATGCGGAACGCCCCTTCCCCGGTGAGGCGGCCGTCCTCCGCGTGCCAGCGGACGGGAATTTCCATCGCCCGCGTCACCCCGTGCAGCGTCACTTCCGCCGCCAGCACCGAACAGGGCGGGCTGCAGCGGGCATGGATGAGCGCGAAGGGATGGCGCCGGGCCTCCAGCACCTGGTCCAGCATGTTGCGCCGGGTGGCTGCGGCATCGGCAGCGGACAGGCCCTCGTCGTCCACGGTCAGGGAATCCAGCGGCAGGTAAAGGTCTGCCCGGCCCAGGGACGGCGCAACATAACCTCGCAGCCCCCGGCTGGAAATCACGTGGTCATGGCCCAGCCGGGCCAGGGGCCCGCCCCGGTAGACCCGGACCTGGAGCCGGGAATGTTCGCCGTCGATGGCGTAGACCGCCTCCCCTTGGGCTGCCGCCTGGCGGTAGAAGGCGGCGGGGAAGTCCGCCGGCACGGCCGGCGCCTTCGCTTCGGGAGCTGGCGGCGGTGCACAGCCGGCGAGCAGGACCAGAAGGATCAGCGGGCGAACCGGAAACATAGGAAATCTCCATCGTAATGGCCGGCAAACAGGGCAGTAGGCATCTGAACCTACATCGGCCGCTCAAGCACCGGTCCCTCATCCCAACCCTTCTCCCGGCGGGAGAAGGGCTTTTTCACCCCTCTCCTCCCGGGAGAGGGGCAGGGGGTGAGGGACAGCCGCCCCTTCCCCCAGAACCCACTCAATCCTTCCGCCGCAGCTTCAACCCGAACCTCACCCCCACCTCCATCCCGATGGTCTCGTCCTTGGCCCACGCCCCCGAGCCGATGTTGAAATCGGTGCGCCGCAAAACCAGCCGCCCGTCCATGGCCGCCCCGTTCCCCGCCGGGGTCCAAGTGAACGGCACCGCCACCCTGCGCGCCACCCCCTTCAGGGTCAGGGTGCCCCGTGCCAGGTAGCGCCCCGGCCCCTGGGCCACGATCTCCTCGCTGACGAAGCGCGCCACGGGAAATCCCCCGGCGTCGAACCACTCCGGCCCCCGCACCGCCTCGTTGATGTCGGCGCTGAGCATGTCCGCGTCGGGGATGGAAATGTCCACTGCCAGCCGGCTCCCCGCCAGTTGCCGGGGATCGAAGGCCAGGACCACGTCGAAGCGGCGGAATACCCCCGGCACCGCCTGCCCCTGATAGGTGGCGGTGAATTCCAGGCGGCTGGCGGGCAGCGTCTTCCACTCCGCCCCCTGGGCAAGGCTCGCCCAGGCCAGCAGCAGGCAAGCGAAAAGCGCCCTCACCGCCTTTTCCCCAGCCACATGCGGACCAGCACCTCGTCCTTTCGCACCCAGTGGTGCCACAGGGCGGCGGCGACGTGCACCGCCAGCAGAGCGGCCAGGACGAAGGACAGGAACAGGTGCGCCTCCTTGGCCAGCTCCTCCACCGCCTTGTCCGGCTCCACCAGGCGCGGCAGGGGAAACAGCCAGAACACCCGGAACGGAATCGCCGCCGCCGAACTGATCACCCAGCCGGAAAGAGGCAGCGCCGCCGTCAGGAAGTACAGCCCCCAATGGTCCGCCGCCGCAGCCACCCGCTCCCAGACCGGCGTGCCCGCCAAAGGCTGCGGCCGCCGGTCGAAAAGCCGCCACAACAGCCGCAGGACCAGCAGCGCCAGAACCAGCACGCCGAGGGACTTGTGCCACACGAACAGGTCCAGCTTGAGGGGAGACAGGGGCCAGCTCACCGCCGCCCACCCCAGGGGGAACTGGAGCAGGAGGAGGACGGCCATGGGCCAATGGAACCCCTTGGCGACGGCTCCCCAGGTTTGGGGGGTGTTGCGCAGCATGGGCTACCGCGCCCCGGGCTCCATGTAGAACAGGTCCCAGATGTGGCCGTCCAAGTCCTGGAACATCTGCTCGTACATGAAGCCGTAGTCCCTCGGGGCGCTGTAGGTGGAACCTCCTGCGGCGACCGCCTTGGCTACCAGATCGTCCACCTGGGCACGGCTGTCGCAGGACAGGGCCACGAGCACTTCGGTGCAATTGCGGGCGTCGCAGATGGCGCCGGGGATGAACTCCCGGAACTTGGCCTCGGTCAGCAGCATGGCGTAGATGCGGCCATCGGCGACAATCATGCAGGCAGCGGTCTCGTCGGTGAACTGGGGATTGAATTCGAAGCCGAGTTCCGCAAAAAACGCCATGGAACGGTCCAGGTCCTTCACCGGCAGGTTGACGAAGATTTGGGTGTCCATGCTTATTCCTTCCTCGTGGCCTGGGGGCTAGAGCTCCACCAGTATCCGGAAGCCGCCGTAGGCCATGCGGGCGACATCGAAGGGCGACGACTCCGGCGTGCACATGTCCTTGATCCGCGGGTCGGCCATGACCGCCGCGTTCACCTTGTCCCGATGCGCCTTCGATTCGTAGACGATCCAGGAAAAAACCACCGTTTCCCCCTCCGTGGCGCCCGCCGCCTTCAGGAAGGAAACCATGCCTTCCACCTCCAGGTCGTCGCCGATGCACTCGCGGTATTCCAGGGCGCCGTGCTCCTTCCACACCTCCCGGGCCGTTTCGGCGATCGCCCGGTATTCGCCGATCTTGTCCTTGGCGAGGGGGATCAGAAATCCGTCCACGTACTTTTCCATGCGCACTCCTTTCCGCCCCAGGCCGGGGCCGAGTTCCCGTCACTGAACGCTAGCCCAAGGGCGGGCACAACCCCAAACCGCCCGCCACCGCCCGGAAAGCAAGACAGATCGGCCTCTCCATGCCTACCGCCGGCAACCCGCAGGCGTTTTTACCGCCCCCACCCCATGCAAAAGGGAGGGAATCCGGTAGGGCCGAAATACAGGGCCGCCGTGCCGGGGTAAAATGGCACCTTTTCCTTCGCGAGCACCCGATCATGTGGTTCAAGAATCTGCAAATCTTCCGCCTCCCCGCCGGCTGGGCCGTTACCGCCGCCCAGATCGAGGAGCGCCTGTCCCGCCACCCCCTGCAGCCCTGCGGCGGCCTGGACCGGCAGAGCCGGGGCTGGGTGTCCCCCCGGGGCAACGACAGCCTGGTGGTGTCCCTCAACCGGCAACTGCTGATCGCCCTGGGCACCGAGCAGAAACTGCTGCCCGCCGCGGTGGTGAACGACCTGGCCAACGAGCGGGCAGCCCAGCTTGAGGCCCAGCAGGGCTTCCGCCCCGGCAGGAAGCAACTAAAGGAAATCAAGGAACAGGTGGCCGACGAGCTGCTGCCCCGGGCCTTTGCCCGCCGCCGCACCACCTACGCCTGGATCGACCCGGTGAACGGCTGGCTGGCCATCGACGCGGCCAACGCCGCCAAGGCCGAGGAGCTGATCGGCCAGTTGCGGGACGACCTGGAAGACCTGCCCCTCACCCCCTTCGACACCCAGCTTTCCCCCGCCTCCGCCATGACCGGCTGGCTGGCGGCGAGCGAAGCCCCCGCCGGCTTCAGCATCGACCGGGACTGCGTGCTCCAGGCCCCCAGCGAGGAAAAAGCCACCGTGCGCTACGCCCGCCATCCCCTGGAAGGCGAGGAAATCCGCGGCCACATCGCCAACGGCAAGATCGCCACCCGCCTGGCCCTGACCTGGAACGACCGCATCTCCTTCGCCCTCACCGACCAGCTGCAGATCAAGCAGCTGGCCTTCCTGGACATCTTGAAAGAGGAAGCCGAATCCCAGGCCGACACCGCCGACGAGCAGTTCGACGCCGATTTCGCCTTGATGGCAGGGGAACTGGGGCGCTTCCTGCCGGATTTGGCGGAGGCGCTGGGGGGCGAGGTGGTGGAGAAGGACTGAGGCCCCTTAGTGGACAACTCACGGTTTTCCCTAGGGATGCGAAAAATCGTGAGCTACCCCATTGCTGCAAAGAGAGGAAGATGCTAAGTGCTTGAACATCATATAGGCACAATAGAATACGTAGATCGGTTGGTAGCCTTCGTTGACATGCTTGGCTGGAAAGATTTGGTCGCAAAATCAGCAGAAAATCCGAATCTGCTAGCAAGCATTGTGATGCTGTCAACTGCACAGAATGGTATGGGTGATATTTCAGAAGACGGGAATGGCATTCGCCACATTAGAATGTCAGATGCTTCCATATTTGTAGCAGACCCGAACAACAAAACAGAAGTATTTACACTTACAAACTCCATAATCATGCTACACCAAACCGCTCTTTTGCATGGCTGGCTCGCAAGAGGCAGCGTTGTACGAGGAAAAATCTATTATTCGGAAAATTCCCCAGTAATACTCGGGCCTGCATTGACAACGGCGCATGAAAATTCGGAAAACGGTATTGCTTTCTATCCAAGGACAGTCCTTGACCAGAGCACTGTAGAATTGATTTCAGAAATGTACACAGACAAGAGCGTTCATGACGAATTCAAAAAGCAATTTCCACTTACAAACGGGATTCCCATTGAGAAAGACAACGACGACCTGAGCTTCTTCAGTTACCTTGGCGGTTTCATGCAGTCATGTTTCACGGAACACTATAGGTCCCAGATATTGGCTGGGCTAAGAGAAAACAAAAATAACCCCAAAGTTCACCAGAAATATTTGTGGCTTAAGAACTACTTCAATTCAGTCTACAAAAACGCTGCTATTGGGGACCATTAGCTGTAGCCGGGGTTTTACCGCCGCTCGCCGCTTCTAAGGCGAATAGCCAGGCCCTTCAGGAAATTCCGCAGAAACTGGTCGCCGCATACGCGGTAATTCTTGTGGCCTTTCGCCCTGAACAACGCGCTCAGCTCGGGGGTGGAGACCCGGAACCCCGCCAGCTCCAACACCTTGAGCATGTCCTCTTCTTTCAGCTCAAACGCCACCCGCAGCTTTTTCAGGATGGCGTTGTTGCTTAGGCGGGTTTCCGGCTTTTTATCCTGACCCGGCCGGGGCTCCATCTTGCCTCGCCGGTGCGTAATCAGCCCGTCCAGAAACGCCACCAGAACATCATCGCCGCACTCGGCAAAGCCTGCTTCGTCCTCTTTTTTCAAGAAGCCTGCGACGTCGGAGGGTTCCATATCGCGCCCGGCCAGCTTGATCAGCTCGACCACCTTCCCGTCGCTAAGATCCAGCGCGTAGCGCACGCTTCGTAACACATCGTTGTTAATCAACCGCTCTCTCCGATCTCATTGGTCATGCACACCGCGCGGCAGGGCCGTGGCATCAATCCTCCAGCACGCGCACTTTCACCGTCTTGCCCTTCACCTTGCCGGCCGACAATTTGCGCACGGCTTCCCGGGCGATGTCGCGGGCGACGGCAACATAGGTGGTTTGATCCGTCACCGTGATCTTGCCGACCTGCTCCCGGGTGAACCCCGCCTCGCCGGTGAGCGCGCCCAGCACGTCGCCGGGGCGGATTTTCTCCTTGCGTCCGCCCAGGATCAGCAGCGTCACCATGGGCGGCACCAGGGGTTCATCGTTGCCGCTTTGCAGCGAGCCGAGGGTATGCCATTCCGGTTCGGCGCCCATCATCTGGGCGATGGTGTCCACCCGGCGCTTGTCGGCCGGGCTGCACAGACTCAGCGCCCAGCCGTCCTCGTCGCCGCGCCCGGTACGGCCGATGCGGTGGATGTAAGTTTCCGGGTCCGGGGTGACGTCCACGTTGATGACCGCTTCCAGCTGCGCGATATCCAGGCCCCGCGCCGCCACGTCGGTGGCCACCAGCACCGAACAACTGCGATTGGCGAACTGGATCAGCACCTGATCCCGTTCCCGCTGTTCCAGATCGCCGTTCAAGGTCAGCGCATGAAAGCCCTGGGCATGCAGCACGTCCACCAAGTCGCGGCAGCGCTGCTTGGTGTTGCAGAAGGCCAGGGTGCTGACCGGGCGGTAGTGCTTGAGCAGGGTGCCCACGGCCTGCAAACGCTCCTCATGGCTCACCTCGTAGAAGCGCTGGCGGATCTTGCTGCCCTCGTGCTGTTCCAGCAGCTTCACCTCCTGGGGCTTGCGCAGGAACTGGCGCGCCAGCCGTTCGATGCCTTCGGGATAGGTGGCCGAGAACAGCAAGGTCTGGCGCTGGGCCGGGCACTGCTTCGCCACGTAGGCGATCTGGTCGTAAAAACCCATCTCCAGCATGCGGTCGGCTTCGTCCAGCACCAGGGTGTTGAGGGCGTCCAGCTTCAGGCTGCCCCGCTCCAGGTGGTCCATGATGCGGCCCGGGGTGCCGACGACGATGTGCGCACCGTGCTCCAGGCTCGCCCGCTGGGGGCGCATGGTCGCCCCGCCGACCAGGGAAAGAATCTTGATGTTGTCTTCGAACCGCGCCAGACGGCGGATTTCCTGGGTCACCTGGTCCGCCAGTTCCCGCGTCGGGCACAGCACCATGGCTTGCACCGCAAAGCGCCGGGGGTTCAGATTGGACAGCAAGGCCAGCGCGAACGCCGCCGTCTTGCCGCTGCCGGTTTTGGCCTGGGCGATCAGGTCGTGCCCGGCCAGCGCAATCGGCAGGCTGGCCGCCTGAATGGGGGTCATCTCCAGGTATTGGAGCTGCCGCAGGATCGCCTTCATGCCCGGCGACAGCAGCAGTTCGTCGAAAGAGCGCCCGGCGGCGCTTGCCGCGGGCAGGGGGGAGGTCTGGATAGTATCGGTCATGCGTAATTATCCGCGACTACGCCGGGGCACGGCTATAAGTATTTGGAATCGGCGGGAAAAAGGGGCGTCCAATTTTGCTGTAACGAGGATTTCCGGCCACCCCGGCTGCACTCCTTCTCCATCCTCGTCGTGGTTCCGTCCCTGAAGGCCGACCACGACGGGAACGGGGGAAGGTTGGGACGGGGGTGATAAGCGGCAACGTTCCCCCCTCCACCATCCCACCCCACCCCTGCCCTCCCCCGTCAAGGGGGAGAGGGAAGACGCAAACCTATTGCGTAACAACAAATTACGATTACACCTGCGCATCTCTATAATAAAAAACGTCCGGACACCCGGGTCCGTCTAATACTGTTAGGCACAAAGGAGAGGGTCGTGGGATTTCAAGATGAGGTCGTGAGCGTAATCCGGCAAGTTATGCCAGCCGATGCGGAGATTCAGGTGAATAGCTCAACGTTTGGTTTTGACGTGGGAGTATCCTGGAGGCTAAATGACGATCCGGAACGTCCCAACAAAATGTCCAAGACAATCCTGATATGCGTCAGTCATGAGGCGGCGCAGGACTTCACAAGCGCCTTGGCGCGCGATCAGGCGGACGCTTGCAGCCGCCTCAATAGTTTTCTATCCCAGAAGCTTGCGAACTTTGACCCCAAACACAACGCACCAAGACATGAGCCTCCGCCCGTGGAGCAGTGGCTTATCGATACCAACCTACTTTTCGGCTAATCCTCCCTTGAAAAATTGCCGGATTTTTATTGTCGTTATTCTGCTGTTTTTCTCACTTACAGGCTGCGATCGTGGGCGGACGGAAAAACAGGAAAGTCGAGTCGCCGAACTTGAAGCACAGCTTGATGACGTTCGTTCAAAGCTTGACGATGCAGAATCACAGGTTGATAGCCTTAAATCAGCGACTGATGAACTCACGTCGGCTGTAGACGATTTTGATTACGACAACTGGCGAAGCGTTGTGCCAGATGTTCAACAGGCTGCTGCAAACGTGGAAAGCGCGGTGAATGGCGTGGAGTCCTCGATTGACGATGCTAAAAACGCTGCAAACTGAGATAAGCCTGTTGTTTTCTATCCAACCGGCAGTCCATCGGACCTCCACAAAAAGCCGCGCAGGTCCGGTGACTTTGAACGCCTACGCCTCCTGCGGCTACCCCCCCTTCCCCTCCCCCGTCGTCAGCAGCGCCGCATTTCCCCCCACCGCCATAGTGTTCACCGCCACCGCCCGCTCCACCGCGAAGCGGTGCAAGTAGTGCGGCCCGCCGGCCTTGGGGCCGGTGCCGGACAGGCCCTCGCCGCCGAAGGGCTGGACGCCCACCACGGCGCCGATCATGTTGCGGTTGACGTAGACGTTGCCCGCCCGCACCCGCTGGGTGACGTGTTCGATGGTGGCGTCGATGCGGCTGTGGAGGCCGAAGGTGAGGCCGTAGCCGGTGCGGTTGATGCGGTCGATCACGGCGTCCAGGCCGTCGGCGGGGTAGCGGATGAGGTGCAGCACCGGGCCGAACACTTCGCCCTGGAGCGCGTCCAGGCTAGGGAGTTCGTACAGGTGGGGCGGGAAGAAAGTGCCGTGCTCGGTGCCCGCCGGCAGGGGTGCCCGGTAGCGCAAGCGGCGGCCTTCGCCGGCCATGCGCCCGGCGTGGCGCTCCAGGGCGGCCTTGGCCTCTTCATTGACCACCGGCCCCAGGTCGGTGGACAGCTTCAAGGGGTCGCCGATGGAAAGCTCGGCCATGGCGCCGGCAAGGAGTTCGATCAGGCGGTCGGCGATGTCCTCCTGCACGAACAGCACCCGCAGGGCCGAGCAGCGCTGGCCGGCGCTATTGAAGGCGCTTTGCAGGGCGTCCGGCACCACCTGCTGGAGCAGGGCGGAGCTGTCGGCCACCATGGCGTTCAGCCCGCCGGTTTCGGCGATCAGGGCGGGAATCGCCCCGTCCCTCGCCGCCAGGGCGCGGTGGATGGCTTTCGCGATGTCGGTGGAGCCGGTGAAGGCCACCCCGGCCACCCGGGGGTCGGCCGCCAGCTTCATGCCCAGGGTGCCGCCGGGTCCGGGGAGGAGATGCAGGGCGTTTTCCGGCGCCCCGGCATCCAGCAGCAGTCTCGTGGCCAGCATGGCGGTGAGGGGCGTGGCGCCGGCGGGCTTGGCGACCACGGCGTTGCCCGCCGCCAGGGCGGCGGCCACCTGGCCGGTGAAGATGGCGAGGGGGAAATTCCACGGGCTGATGCAGGCGAACACGCCGCGGCCGTGAAGGCTCAGGCGGTTGGACTCCCCCGCCGGGCCGGGGAGCTTCATGCTCTCGCCGAAATCCCGCCGCGCCAGGTGGGCGTAATAGCGGCAGTAGTCCGCCGCCTCCCGCACCTCCGCCAGGCCGTCGGGGATGCAGCGCCCCGCCTCCCGGGCCAGGAGGGCGACGAAGTCGGCCCGGTGGGCCTCGATCAGGCCGGCGGCCCGCTCCAGGACGGCGGCGCGTTCTTCCGCCGGCATGGCGTCCCAGGCGGGGGCGGCGGCGTGGGCCAGGGACAGGGCTTTTTCCAGTGCGGCCTCGTCGGCCTCGGCCACCTCCCCCGCCACGCGGCGGTGGTCCGCCGGGTCGAGCACCGGGCGGGTGTTTCCGGGCAGCGCTTCGCCCCCCACCAAGGGCGCCGCGCGCCAGCTGCGCTCCAGGGCGCGGGAAACGTCCTGCTCCAGGGCGGCCAGGGCCGCCGGTTCATCCAACGGGTAGCCTTGCGAATTGCGCCATTCGCCGTAAAGGTCCCGGGGCAGGGGAATGCGGGGATGGGGCTTGGGCTCGATCAGGCGCAGCCGAGGGACCGGGTCCGCCGCCACCTGCTCGGCGGGGATGCCCTCCTCCACCACGCGGTTGACGAAGGAGGTGTTGGCGCCGTTTTCCAGCAGGCGCCGCACCATGTAGGGCAGCAGCTCCCGGTGGCTGCCGACGGGGGCGTAGATGCGGCAGGCCACGCCGGTCTTATGCGCCCCCACCACCTCGGCATAGAGGGCGTCGCCCATGCCGTAGAGGCGCTGGAATTCGAAGTCCCGGTTGTTTCCAGCGACCTCCAGCACGTAGGCCAGGGTGTGGGCGTTGTGGGTGGCGAACTGGGGGTAGAGGGCGCCCTGGTTGGCGAACAGGCATCTGACCCCGGCCAGGTAGGACACGTCGGTGGCCTCCTTGCGGGTGAACACCGGGTAGCTTGCCAGGCCCTGCACCTGGGCACGCTTGATTTCCGTGTCCCAGTAGGCCCCCTTCACCAGCCGCACCGGAATGCGCCGCCCACCGTCGCGGGCCAGGTCGGCGAGCCATTCCAGCACCGGCAGCGCCCGCTTCTGGTAGGCCTGCACCGCCAGACCGAAGCCCTGCCAGCCCTGGAAGCGGGGCTCCCGGAACACCGCTTCGAACACGTCCAGGGTCAGCTCCAACCGGTCCGCTTCCTCCGCGTCCACGGCGAGGCCCAGGTCGGCTTTGGCGGCGATTTCGGCCAACTCCCCCAGCCGGGCCACCAGTTCGGCCATGACCCGCTCCCGCTGGGCGTATTCGAAGCGGGGATGGAGGGCGGAGAGCTTGACCGAAATGCCGTGCCGCTCCTCCGGTGGCCGGCCGTTGGCGGCGGCGAGGGTCGCCAGGGCGTGGGCGTAGGCGCGGAAATAGCGCTCCGTGTCGGCCCGGGTCAGGGCCGCCTCCCCCAGCATGTCGAAGGAAAAGCGGTAGGGCAGGCACTCGGAGCGCCGGCTGTGCTCCAACGCCTCCTCGATGGTGCGGCCGAGAACGAACTGGCCGGCCAGGATGTGCATCGCCTCGGTCAGGGCCAGGCGCACCAGGGGCTCGCCGCTCTTGGCCAGGAAACGGCCGAAAAAGGAACCCACGTCCTCCTCCAGCTTCACCATCCCGCCGGTGAGCAGCAGCCCCCAGGTAGAGGCGTTCACCAGCAGGGAACGGCTGTGGCCCAAATGCCGGAGCCAGTCGGCATCGGTGAGCTTGTCCCGGATCAGGCGGTCGGCGGTGTCGGCATCGGGGATGCGCAGCAGGGCCTCCGCCAGGCACATCAACACCACCCCCTCCTGGGAGGACAGGTCGTATTCGTGGAGAAAGGCGTCCAGGCCGCTATAGGCCAGCCGCTGCTCCCGGGCCGCCCGCACCAGCCGCGCCGCCGCCCCCTCCACCCGCCACTGGGCCGCGCCGTCGAGAGCCGCCCGGTGGAGCAGGCGCTCGACGCAGGCAGCCTCGTCCTCCAGGTGGGCGACGGCGATGGCGGCCCGCAGGGGAGTGAGAGGGGAGAAAGGGAGGGAAAACAGTGGAGCCATGGCTTGCTCCCGGCAGAATCGGGGGGGGATTCATTCCCAATTTAGACTACCGGGAAGCGGCACGTTCAGCCGTGGCGCATGGGCATCAGAAGAAACTATTCGTGGATGACAATCACATCCCGCCCGATTTCCACGAAACGGTGCTGCCTGAAGGCTTCCACAATGGCATCCAGATTCTTTTGGATAAGGCGTTCGAGTTCGGCATTTCCAATATTGCCGGTGGCAATCAGCAAAAGCCTCTCGGGACGGTTCAGCACCAGGAACGACTGCACGAAATCGTCGTCTTTGGTGACGATGATCCGGCTTTCGAGTACGGCGATTTCAAGCAGGCCGGCATCCGGAGTCCGGTTGCCTTGGGGCAAATCGAGGGTATGGGTCGCGTCGTGACCGGCGTCCCGCAGCCAAGCGCAAAAGCGCCGGGGCAGCTGGGCGTCGATGAGGAACTTCATGCCGCCAGGCGGTCCAGGCGTTTGACGTGGGTCATGCGGGCCGCGAATTCGAGCACGGCGAGAATGTCTTCCCGTTCAAGGTCTTCATAGTCGGCCAGGATTTCCTCCACGCTCATCCCGCCGGCAAGCCATTCCAGCACGGTTTCGACGGGATAGCGCAAGCCGCGGACGCAGGGCTTGCCGTGGCAGACGGCGGGGTCGATGGTGATGCGTGGGTTCATGCTCGTGCTCCTTGGTGTGCGCGCTAATGAAGCGTATTGCGCCGGCTGGCCGGTGTCAAATCCAGGCGCCTTGGCGGCCGGTTTTCAGCCTCCCCTCCACGTGCATTTCGCAACGCTTGCAGTCGAAGCGCAGGGTGAGCTTTTCGTTGCCGTTCATCAGGGTCAGGGGGTCGGGGCGGGTGCCGGGGACTTGCTTGGGGCACAGGTTGAAGCTGAAGCGCAGGCAGTGCTTGGTGATCATCAGGGACACCGTACCGGTTTCCCGGTTTTCCTCGAAGGCGGCGTCCATCAGGGTGACGCCGTGCTTGGCGTAGAACTGGCGGGCCATCCGGTTGTAGACGTTGCCGAGATAAGTCAGCTCGGTTTCCGGGTAGGCCGCCGGGGGTTGCGCCGCCGGCCAGCGGGGCGGGCGGGGGTGGGCGGCGAGGCGCGCCGCCTCCAGGGCTTCGGCGGCTTGGCGGCGCAGGGCGTTGAGGGCGCCGGCGGGGAGGAACCAGGGGGCAGACAGGTCCAGTTCGACGGCTTCCGCTTCGAACAGGGTGTTGCCCAGCTTGCCCAGCTGTTCGCGGATGGCGGCCAGGGCCCGGTCGGCGTTCTGGGCCGGCTCCTTGGCGTGGGGCAGGCGCTCGGTGACGCTGACCCCGTCCTCGTCGGTGAGGGTCAGGGCGAAGCCGTCGGAGGTTTCGGCGAAGCGTAGGGCCACCCGGACTTTGCGCTCGGCGGATTTCTTTTCCAGTTGGCGCTCGAACTCCTGGTCCCGGTTGCGGTACAGGGGCGTGCCCGCCGCCAGGCCGTGGTCCGCTTCGGCGGGGAACACCCGCTTTCCTTCGGCCCGGTTGACCCGCAGGCCGGTGAGTTCGCCCTTGGCATCATAGAAGGACAGGCCGTCGCCGTTGTGCAGGGGTGCGGTGGTTTCCGCCTCGAACCAGCCTTTGCCCACTTTCGCCACCTTACCGATGGGCTCGCCGGCGAATTTGGGGGTGCGGGGGTTGATGATGTCGAGTCGGCGCCCGGTGACGAAATAGTCGGTGGATTCCCGGTTGAAGGTCTTTTCCGGCCGGGGGGTGAAGAAGAAGGTGCAGCGCCCGGAAGAGGCGGGGCGGTAGCCGGGCTCCGCCTCCATGAGGCGGTCCAGCAGGGTGCGGTAATGGGCAGTGAGGTTCTTGACGTAGCCAAGGTCCTTCAAGCGCCCTTCGATCTTGAAGGAGCGGATGCCGGCATCGGCCAGGGCGCGGAGGTTGGCGCTCTGGTCGTTGTCCTTGAGGGACAGCAGGTGCTGGTTCTGGGCGATGAGGCGGCCATCGCCGTCCGCCAGGGAATAGGGCAGCCGGCACGCCTGGGAGCACTCGCCCCGGTTGGCGCTGCGGCCGGTGTGGGCGTGGCTGATGTAGCACTGGCCGCTGTAGCTCACGCACAGGGCGCCGTGGACGAAGAATTCCAGGGTGGCGGCGGTTTCGGCGGCGATGGCGCGGATTTCCTCCAGGGACAGTTCCCGCGCCAGCACGATCTGGGAGAAGCCCACCTGCTCCAGGAAGCGCACCTTCTCCACCGAACGGTTGTCGGTCTGGGTGCTGGCGTGGAGGGCGATGGGGGGCAGATCCAGCTCCAGCAGGCCCATGTCCTGCACGATCAGGGCGTCGGCGCCGGCCTCATAGGCCCGCCAGGCGATGCGCCGGGCCCCTTCCAACTCCTCGTCCTTGAGGATGGTGTTCAGCGCCACCAGCACCCGGGCGTGGTAGCGGTGGGCATGGGCCGCCAGGGCTTCGATGTCGGCGATGTCGTTCCCCGCGTTGGAGCGCGCGCCGAAGGAGGGCCCGCCGATGTACACCGCGTCGGCGCCGTGGTTGATCGCCTCCATGCCGAACTCCCGGTTCTTGGCCGGGGCAAGCAGTTCGAGGGTTTTGCGGGAAGTGGTCATGTGCTGCGGGGGAAATGACGCGGGAGGGAATTTTAATTCGATTCCGACTTTTTTACACGGTTTTTCCCCGATCTATCCCTATGAGTTTTGGGAACCTCCCATTAAAATGAAAAAATTGCCCCGGGATGTTCCCGCCGCTGGAAAATCCCGGCTACCGACTTAGGGGAATTAAAGATGCGCCAGACCGGTTCCGATACCAGGCCGAGTGAAAGTGAGCGGCGCTACCGGGAGATTTTCCACAGCAGCTCGGATGCCATTTTCCTGATGGACCTTACCCCGGAGGGACGCTTCCGTTTCGCGGAAATCAATCCCGCCGACGAAAAGCTGATTGGCCGCACCAACGACGAGGTAGCCGGGAAATTCGTCGAAGACATCTCCCCCAACGAGGGGATGGCCGAAGCGGCCATCGCCAATTTCCGCCGGTGCATCGCCGCCGGATGCACCCTCAATTTCGAAGAAACCCTCGACTTTTCCCAGGGACCGCGACAGCTCAACACCACCCTGATCCCCCTCCGGGACGACGACGGGAACATCTACCGTATCGCCGGCATCGTCCGGGACGTCACCGAACAAAGGCAGGCGGTGGAAAAATTCGCCCTGCTGGACTTCGCCCTGAACCACGTGCGGGAGGCGGCTTTCCTGATCGACGAAAAAGGGCGCTTCCATTACGTCAACGACGAGTCCTGCCGGATTCTTGATTATGCGCGGGAAGAGCTCCTGCACCTGGAAGTGGGCGACGTGGACCCGGATTGGCCCGAGGAACTCTGGCCGGAGCATTGGCGCAGCCTGAAGGAATCCGGCACCCTCGTTTTCGAGGGCCGGCACAAGGCCCGGGACGGGCGGATTTTCCCGGTGGAAATCAGCGCCAACTATTTCGAGTACGGCGGCCGCGGCTACAACCTGGCCCTGGCCCGGGACATCACCGAACGCAAGCTGGAAGAGGGCGTCAACGCGGCGCGGCTGCACCTGGTGCAGTTCTCCCTGACCCACTCCCTGGACGAACTGCTCGAAGAAACCCTTAACGAAGCCGAAAAGCTGACCGGCAGCCTTATCGGCTTCTACCACTTCGTCGAGGTCGACCAAAATAGTCTGACGCTCCAGAACTGGTCCGCCCGGACCAAGGCGGAATTCTGCAAGGCGGAAGGAAAGGGCTTGCACTACCCCATCTCCGAGGCCGGCGTGTGGACGGATTGCATACGCGAGCGCAAGCCGATCGTCCACAACGACTACGCATCGCTTCCCCACCGCAAAGGTCTGCCCGAGGGCCACGCCGCCGTTGTCCGGGAACTGGTGGTCCCCGTCTTCCGGGGCGAAAAGGTGTCGGCCATCCTGGGGGTGGGCAACAAGCCCACCGACTACACCGATAAGGACGTGGAAGTCGTTTCGCTCATCGGCGACCTGGCATGGGAAATCGCCGAGCGCAAGCGCACCGAGGATGCCCTGGAAGACGAGCGCAAGCTGTTCATCGGCGGGCCGAACGTCGCCTTCAAATGGCGGGCGGCCGACGGCTGGCCCGTGGAATACGTTTCCCCCAACGTCATGGAACAGTTCGGCTACGCGCCGGAGGATTTGACCAGCGGAAAAGTCTCCTACGCCGGCCTCGTTCACCCGGACGACCTGGCCAGGGTTGCCCAGGAAGTCGCGGCCTACAGCGCGGAACAGGCGCCCTATTTCGAGCAGGAATACCGCATCGTCCGCGCGGATGGCCAGTATCGCTGGATCTACGATTTTACGGTGGCGATACGGAATGCCGTTGGGGCAATCACCCATTACCACGGCCACATCCGGGACATCACCGAACGCAAGCGCTCGGAGCAGCGCCTGGGGCTGCTGGATTTCGCCCTGAATCACGTGCACGAGCCCGCCTACCTCATCGACCGCAGCGACATGGGCTTCCTGTACGTCAACGACGAGGCCTGCCGGGCCCTGGGCTTCAGCCGCGAGGAACTGCTGGAGATGACCGTGTTCGACATCGACCCGGACTACACCCCGGAAATGGCCGCCGAGGTACGGCATCAAGCCGACCTGGCCGGGTCGGTCACCCTGGAACGGCAGCACCGGGCAAAGGACGGGCGCGTCTTTCCGGTGGAAATCTACACCTCGGTTTTCGAATACGACGGAAAATCGGTCAGCATTTCCCTGAGCCGGGACATCTCGGAGCGCAAGCGCGCCCAGGCGGAACTCCAGCGCCTCAACGAAACCCTGGAGCAGAGGGTCCAGGAAGAACTCGCCAAGAACCGGGAAAAGGACCACCTGCTCATCCAGCAATCGCGCCTGGCCGCCATGGGCGAGATGGTCCACAACATCGCCCACCAGTGGCGACAGCCGATCAACGTCCTCAGCATTCTGCTCTCGAACCTCCAGGACAGTTACGACTACGGCGAACTGACCAAAGCGGAACTGCACGAAAAGGTGTCAAAGGGCAAACAGGTCGTGCAGAGCATGTCGTCCACCATCGACGACTTCCGGGATTTCTTCAGGCCCGGCAAAGAAAAGGGCAAGTTCAGCGTGGGCCGCTGCCTGCATGAGGTGGAAGGCATCCTGGGCGCCTCCCTGTCCCACTGGGACATCGCGCTGACCAACGGCATCGACGAAGCCGTCTGCGCCGACGGCTACAGCAACGAATTTTCCCAGGTGCTGCTCAACGTCATCACCAACGCCAAGGAAGCCATCGTCTCCACCCGTCGCGAGGGAGGACGCATCCGGGTGCGCGCCGCCGAGCGGGACGGCATGATCGAAGTGCGGGTGGCGGACAACGGCGGCGGCATACCGGAAGACGTGCTGCCCAAGATTTTCGACCCCTACTTCACCACCAAGGACAAGGGCTCCGGTATCGGCCTCTACATGAGCAAGATGATCATCGAAGGCAACATGGACGGCGCGATATCGGCCAGGAACATCGAGGGTGGCGCGGAAATACTGATCCGGGTTCCGGCGGCGAAATCCTAGGGGCCGCTCCCCTGGATTTGGTGGATAATAGGTTCCTCGACGCAGACTTGTATCTTATATATGTCAAAGGTCTTCCTTTACGACACCACCCTCCGCGACGGCACCCAGCGGGAGGACATCTCCCTGTCGGTGGACGACAAGCTCGCCATCGCCCGGCGCCTGGCCGACTTCGGCGTCCAGTACATCGAAGGGGGCTGGCCCGGCTCCAACCCCAAGGATGCGGAGTTCTTCGCCCGCGCCGCCAAAATGGGCCTGGGAGCGGCCAAGCTGGCCGCCTTCGGCAGCACCCGGCGCAAGGACATGACCTGCGAACAGGACGGCAACCTCCAGGCCCTGCTGGATGCGCAGACCCCGGTGGTCACCGTGGTGGGCAAGAGCTGGGACTACCACGTCAGCCACGTGCTCTCCGCCACCCCGGAAGAAAACCTGGCCATGATCCGCGACAGCGTGGCCTACCTGAAGGCCCGGGGGCGGGAAGTGGTGTTCGACGCCGAGCACTTCTTCGACGGCTTCCTCGCCAACCGGGACTACGCCCTGGCCACCCTGGAAGCCGCCGCCGGCGCCGGGGCGGACTGGCTGGTGCTGTGCGAGACCAACGGCGGCAAGCTGCCGTGGGAAGTGGAGGAAATGGTGCGGGAAGTAGCGAGCCGCATCGGCACGCCCCTGGGCATCCACTGCCACAACGACAGCGGCTGCGCGGTGGCCAATTCCCTGGCTGCGGTGCGGGGCGGCTGCCGGCAGGTGCAGGGCACCATCAACGGCTACGGCGAGCGGGTGGGCAACGCCAACCTGGTGACCATCCTGGCCGATTTGCAGCTCAAGATGGGCTTCGAAGTGGTGGCCCCCGATCATCTGCGGGACCTGACCCCCCTGTCCCGCTTCGTGTCCGAGGTAGCCAACCTCAAGCACGACGACCACGCCCCCTACACCGGCCACAGCGCCTTCGCCCACAAGGGCGGCATCCACGTGGCGGCCATGCTCAAGGCCGCCGACACCTACCAGCACATCGACCCGGCCCTGGTGGGCAACGAGATGCGCTCGGTGGTTTCCGAGCTTTCCGGCCGCGGCAACATCCTGTTCCAGGCCCAGGCCATGGGCCTCGACCTGGACAATGAAACCGCCCAGCGGGTGCTCAACCACATCAAGCACCTGGAGCACGAGGGCTACACCTTCGACGCCGCCGAGGCCAGCGTGGAACTGATGCTCCACCGCCTCAAGCCCGGCTACGTGCAGCCCTTCGAACTGGTGGACTACTTCGTCATCACCGAGCGCCGCCACAGCCGGGGCCTGCTGGCGGAAGCCACGGTCAAGGTGAAAGTGGGGAACGAAGTGAAGTTCACCGCCGCCGAAGGCAACGGCCCGGTGAACGCCCTCTCCACCGCCCTCAAGAGCGCCCTGCTGGACGCCTACCCCATCCTGCGCACGGTGCGCCTCACCGACTACAAGGTGCGCATCCTGGACAGCGCCAGCGGCACCGCCGCCGCCATCCGGGTGCTGATCGACTTCCAGAGCGGCAGCGAATCCTGGACCACCGTCGGCGCCAGCCCCAACATCATCGAGGCCAGCTGGCGGGCGCTGGCGGACAGCATGGAATACGCCCTGGTGAGGCTGGGAAGCGAGGGGGCGGGCGGGGCTTGAGGGACTGACGACCTGCCCACATCAAAGCCAGATTTCATTCTGTGGCCTTATTGCATAACGATACCTGAGCCCGCAGCAATCTTCTTAGCCAAGCTGAAAAAATCCGTATAACAACTTCTTACCGCCTCAACATGGGAGCCGATCGCACCATCGGCAGGCTTCAAATAAAACATTGGTTTTCGTGCCTCCATCGCCAATGGCATAAGACTGCGGTAATGCTTCAGCAAGGCCAAATTGTAAGGGTCTTGAGCCACATTAACCGAAGTTGATGTAGCCTCATCCAAGACGGCTTGGCGGTACACCTTCGGAATATGGTCCATCCAGCGTTGATAGGCCTTCACCGGCCGATTGTCACGCATGCCATGCTGCATTACAACATAGCCCGCCGGAAGCATTTGCCCTTTAGGCATGGAAACATCTTTCGGCGCTTTGTCCAGTAAGTCCGTCCAAATCCCTCGCCACTCCCGTAAAGTTGGGCCTAGGTTTTTAAGGCCTTGTAAAGAGAACAGGTCTGGCGCAAGTGGCAACACTACTTGATCAGATGCAATTAATGCAGCCCGATTAATTGCGCCAAGGTTAGGGCCAACGTCAATTAACGCCAAATTCGCCCCCCAAGCACTGCCTGCCTCAACAACTCGGTGAAATGCGGTCATCGTACGGAACGCGGCCTCATCTCGATTATGGCAACGCGGCCACGCGTCAGATAGCTTATCTTCAAAACGAGACAAGCCAAGGTCCCCCGGCACCAAGCCCAAATTCTCGTTGAAGCGCTCAACGTGGGGATCGTTGATATCTCCCACTCCACGAAGAATCGGCCTAATCGCGCCGTAAATAGTTAGCGGATGTTCATCGTCAGGCCAGAGTTCCTCCAGCCTATCCTCATCAAGAAACATGGAAGTCAAGTTGGCTTGCGGATCAAGATCAACCACCAGTGTCTTGATTCCTCTATCCGCAAGCATCCACGCCAAATGATAAACAAGCGTAGTCTTACCAACCCCACCCTTGTTATTAAAGAAGGCGATTGTTTTCATTACGGTCTCCGATAAACCTTAACCAGTACTGCATACTCATCAAATTCAAACTGAGCAGGTGGATTCCCGTTTTCTGCAAGGAGCGCCTGAGCCCGTTGAACTCCGTAGCCAAATCGATTAACAAACCCCAGCGATTTCATAGCCTCCGCAATGACAGGGTTCCGATAGCTGTTACGAGTCGGGAAGTTCTCACGAGTGGCTTCTCCATACAATCCTCCCGGACTTAAAATTTCAACGTGGTCGCTGAAAACATAAAACCGGATAGGGGAATTACTATCGTAGTTCCGGTGCATTACCGCATTCATCAGTAGTTCTCGCAGAGCTTTCTCCGGATAATCCGGCAGCATCTTTTCTTGTAAACCGCTAATGGGCCTAAGCGTAGTTTGAATCAGCACCTTGAGCCGTGCATCCAACTCCCGCAAGACAGATAATAAATCCCCTGATATTTCAGCCTGATTTTCTGGCAGATCGGTTAAATCCATGCCAGGAAGCTTGAGATACTGCACATAGGCGCCAGGTAAAAAATAGCGGGGGTTTTTCCCAAGTAATAAAATACCCGCATAAGTTGGATTTTTACGATCAGGATCGTAAAGTCGCAGAGAACCTAATTGATCCTCAATGGACCGATGATTAGCAGCAACTGTTTCTGCGTCGATGGCCTCTCGGCGATAAGCATCGAACTGACCCAACGCTAAATCATCTATTGAGCTTTCCGGACATGGGCGTGCATCAAATGAGCGCGCAAGAGCTACCCGTCGTTCGGTAAGAATCCGTTCCTCTTGTTCATTAGCAATCGCTTTGCGCGGCCCGACTCTAACCCAAACCCTTCCCTTGTAACGCACCGGTGGCAAGTCAGAAGGGATCACTTCCACAACAGCAACGTTTCCACCATCCAACTCGAATTTCGCTATATTCATTACGGGTTGCGGCAACACATTGCCATCTGATCTGATTGCAGCAAGGTTCTTGAGCAACTCATCAGTCACTCCTAAACCAGACAATTCACCGTTATCTTTCACTCCAACCAACAGATACCCAGGCTGCCGGTGGTTAGGCAAATCGTTAGCAAACGCGCAAATTGCTTGAGCAAATTTGTCCGTGTTGTTGGTTGACACGGTACGTTCGACGCGATCCGACTCTAAATCCGTCAGGATTGATATAAGTTCTGCCTGGGTCAGCATATTTTCTCCATTTTTTCGTCATAGCGACAATATAACAGTAAGGGCGCCGTCAACCTTAGCCGCAGGCATCCAAAACCTTATGCCGCTCTCCCCACCCGCAACGACTCCCACCCGATACACGCCAGCCAGATATGCCGCGGAATCGGCTTGCGGCCGGTGCGATAGTAGGCCACCATGCGGCGGCTCATGCCCAGGGCCTGGGCGGCGGCGTCCAGAGTGAGGTTGTTGCGGTACATCCAGCCGAAGAACATTTCATGGGACGCCTCACCCATTTGCTCCCGGGTCCAGGCGTAGACGTTGTCGGCGCCGAATTCGCTGTCTTCCCATTCGATGCACGCGCCGCCGCAGGCGACGTGGGCCTTGGCGAACAGGGCCGGGTCGCGCAGGCGGGCCATGGCGGGGCCATTGAGCTTGTCGGCGAGGTCCACCTCCAGGGTTTCGCCGGTATCCCAACGGATGTGCAGGCGGTAAGTGCCGAGGACTTCGACGTGGAGAGCGCGGGGATATTCGGCTTTCATGGGTTCAACTCCTTCCAGGCGGCTTGCAGAACGGCCAGATTGTCCTTTGCCCACGCCAGCGGCTCCGCAATTTCCCGTCGGGTGACCCGGCCGGCAATTAGCGCCAACGTGTCGATTTCGATCAGGCACTCGCGGCCGTCGTTCATGCTGATGTGGAAATGGGGCGGCAAATGGTCGTTCGCATACATGCGGAGGCACTGTTGTCGGAGCGACGCAAGGTGGGCATGGAAGAATTATGGTGCAACTATTGCACCCGAGCAAGCAACTTAATTACACAAACTCACTTTCCCTCGCCCCCCCACACCCATGTCAACCAAGCGGCGACACCTCCGTTAATCTCCTTACAGCGGTCACCACCACATCCGCAAAAGCTGGAGGAGAAAAATGGGCAGTCTTAGCAACGAATCCTTTGAAGAATTTCTGGATTCCTTGAAACAAGCGGGCATTGCCATCACCAACGAACGGGAACTCCGGGAGCGCCTGGGCGAGGTCAGCCACTGGCGCTACGCCTTCACCACCCTGGCGGAGAACGGGAGCCCCCTGGGCATCCACTTCCAGGACCTGCAGGAAGGTCGCAATCGGGAACAGATCCACCGCGCCTTCGCCGAATTTCACTTCCCCGACCGTTCCGAAGCCATTTTCAACGCCAGCCTGAAGTCGGGCAGCTGACTTTCGCGGGGAAGCCCCAAAGCGGCTTCCCCTACCGCGGCTTACTTCAGCACCGGCCGCGCGTTCACCGCCTGGACCGGACGGTTGTTGGCGTGATGCAGGGTGTGGGCGAAGGCTTCCACCTGTTCCTTGCCGGTGTTCACCGGCGTTTTCATCACCAGCCACATCACCCCTTCGCTGCAAGGCGGCGTGGTGAGCGAACCGTTGAATCGGTAGTAGGCGCGGTTCTTCGGCAGCAGCTCATCGGCCTTGAGTTGGGCATTCAACGCCGCCTTGTCGCCCGTCTTTTGCGGCATCTGCCCCCACAGCTTGGCGATGGCCGGGCTGTCCTTCCCTTGAAGGGTGTCCTCATTTCTTCTCCTCTATTGTTGGGGGGAAAATTCAATCACGCGCCTGCGCCCCGAATGCTTTGCCCTGTAGCCGAATCGGCTTCCGCCGGGAGAGGCTTCACTTCCCGCTCCGAGCCGTGGGAACAGAGGGAAACGTTCATTTTACGGGACGAAACACAGGCACGTTTTATGCTCGAACTTAGTTATCCCCTCGCCGGGGACCGTGCCGCGAGACACGTCGTTAGCGTTGGAGAAACTGCCATGAATACCGCTGTAGATTCTTTCGCCATTGGCATCGCCAGCTTCAAATCCCAAGTGCTGGGATCGTTCCTGACCTCGGCCCCGAAATCCAAAACCCAGGAGACGGACCTTTTCGCGGACTACTTCTCGGCCGCGAACGACGCCCTCTCCGCCCTGCCGACCGCCATCCAGAACGCCGCCACCGGCCCGGCCCCCACCGGCCGCAACCTGGCCCTGTTCGACCCGGAATCCGCCTACCGCATGATGACCGTCATCAACGGCAGGGAAGCCCTTTACAAGGCCCAATTTTCCGAACTGAGCGAGATGGGTTCCGCCGTCAGCGAAATGCAGGGCCTCGGCCAAAGCCTGGGCGGCATCACCCCGGACACCGGCAACGACGGCATCCGCTCCCAGCTTCAAAACTTCGTGGAGGAGTACAACGCCTGGGTCCAGCGCTTCACTCCGGTCACGCAGAACGGCGGCCTGCTGGCCGACACCCAGGCGGCGCAGATGTCCCGCTGGGAACTGGACCAGAGCATCGACTACCTGTTCTTCGGCGCCGAGTACGGCCTCCGCGGCCTGGCCGACCTGGGCCTCACCACCGACCCCGCCACCCAGTTGGCCGCCCTGGACACTTCCAAGCTGGACGCCACGCTGGCCGGCAACAAACAAGGCGCCGTGGGCGCCATTCAGGAGTTCAGCGCACGGTTTGCCGAAGCGGCAAGACTGCTCAACGCAAGCGGCAATTTTATCCCCAAGCAGCTCGACAACCTCGACCGCGCCATTGATTTCATCGCCGACAACCGGGCCTCCCTCACCGCCGAATTCGGCACCGGCGACCCGGCAAAACCCGCCGGGCAAGTGGCCGCCGCCCTTGCCGCCTACAACCGGGTCTACAACAGCTAGGCGGGAACAAAAAGGGCGCCGGAAGGCGCCCTTGATCCGTTGACTCAGCGGCTGATGGGCTTGTACCGAATCCGCTTCGGCTTCGCCCCTTCCTCGCCTAGGCGCTTCTTCTTGTCCGCCTCGTATTCCTGGTAGTTGCCGTTGAAGAAGGTCCACTGGGACTCCCCTTCCGCCGCCAGGATGTGGGTGGCGATGCGGTCCAGGAACCAGCGGTCGTGGGAGATCACCAGCACGCAGCCGGCGAATTCCAGCAGGGCGTCTTCCAGGGCGCGCAGGGTTTCCACGTCCAGGTCGTTGGAGGGTTCGTCCAGCAGCAGCACGTTGCCGCCGGCGATCAGGGTCTTGGCCAGGTGCAGCCGGCCCCGCTCGCCACCAGAGAGGTTGCCCACGTTCTTCTGCTGGTCGCTGCCCTTGAAGTTGAAGCGGCCGATGTAGGCCCGGGAGGGCATCTCGAAGCGGCCCACGGCCAGCACGTCGCGGCCTTCGGAAATGGCTTCGAACACGGTTTTGTCGTTTTCCAGGCCTTCCCGGCTCTGGTCCACGGAGGCGACCTTCACCGTGGTGCCGATGTCGATGGTGCCGGAATCGGGCTGCTCCTTGCCGGTGATCATGCGGAACAGGGTGGACTTGCCGGCGCCGTTGGGGCCGATGATGCCGACGATGGCGCCGGGGGGAATGCTGAAAGAAAGGTTGTCGATCAGCAGCCGGTCGCCGAAGGCCTTGGACACGCCGTTGAACTCGATCACCTTGTCGCCCAGTCTTTCACCCGGCGGAATGAAGATTTCCTGGGTTTCGTTGCGCTTCTGGTATTCGACGCTGTTCAACTCCTCGAAGCGGGACAGGCGGGCCTTGGATTTGGCTTGGCGCGCCTTGGGGTTGGAGCGCACCCATTCCAGTTCCTGCTTCATGGCCTTCATGTGGGCGTCCACCTGCTTCTGCTCCTGCTCCAGGCGGGTTTCCTTCTGATCCAGCCAGGAGGAATAGTTGCCCTTCCAGGGAATGCCGTGGCCCCGGTCCAGTTCCAGAATCCATTCGGCGGCGTTGTCCAGGAAGTAACGGTCGTGGGTCACGGCCACCACGGTGCCGGGGAAGCGGGTGAGGAACTGCTCCAGCCATTCCACCGATTCCGCGTCCAGGTGGTTGGTGGGCTCGTCCAGCAGCAGCATGTCGGGCTTGGACAGCAGCAGCTTGCACAGGGCCACCCGGCGCTTCTCGCCGCCGGAGAGGTGCTCGATCTTGGCGTCCCAGGCCGGCAGGCGCAGGGCGTCGGCGGCGATTTCCATCTGGTGTTCGGAGTCGCTGCCGGCGGCGGCGATGATCGCTTCGTACTTGCCCTGGTCGGCGGCCAGCTGGTCGAAATCGGCGTCCGGCTCGGCGTAGGCGGCGTAGATTTCCTCCAGCTTCTGCTTGGCCTCCATGATCGCGCCCAGGCCCGCTTCCACCTCTTCGCGCACCGTCTTGGCCGGGTCCAGCTGGGGCTCCTGGGGCAGGTAGCCGATGGAAATGTTGGGCTGCCACTGCACCTCGCCCTCGAACTCCTTGTCCGCCCCGGCCATGATGCGCAGCACGGTGGACTTGCCCGAGCCGTTGAGGCCCAGGAGGCCGATCTTGGCGCCGGGGAAGAAGGACAGGGAGATGTCCTTGATGATCTGCCGCTTGGGCGGGACGACTTTGCTCACGCGGAGCATGGACATTACGTATTGGGCCATGGTCTTGTTTTCTGTGCGAAAGAAGCGGGGATTTTAACCCATTAGCGGCCGAGGGCCAGCTTGTCGCCCACCTGGGCGGCGGCGTACCAGTCCAGCAGCTCGGCGGCGGCATCGTCGTCGGCGGGCTTGACCCAGGGGGCATAGTCGGCATCGCTGACCGGCGTGTAAGGCCCGTGCTTGACCTCGAAAATCACCCCGCCCTCGTCCAGGGACAGCACCGCGTGCCAAACGCCCGCCGGGTTCTCCAGCACCTTGGAACCCTCGCCGAGAATAGCCCGGTCGGTGACCGTGCCCGCCTCGTCGAAATGCAGCACCAGGAATCGCCCCACCAAGGGGAACAGCAGTTCGAAGGTGTGGGGATGGCGGTGGGGCAGCACCACGGTATCCGGCTCCATGGCGATGGCCAGGCGCTGGATCGGGTCGGACAACTCCTCGTGCAGGTTATGGTTGGCGCGGCGGCGGGGGGATTGCTGGGCCTGGGAGGCGAGATCGGCGAGCAGGGTATCGGTAAGCTGTTTCAAGGCGGTTCTCCGAATAGGTTGGGCGCTATTTTCCCACGCTTTTGCTGTTGATGCCGACCGCGATCACCCCCGCCAGCACCAGCAGCGAGCCGGCGATTTGCTGCACGGATACGACTTCGTCCAGGAACACCTGGGCCAGGTAGATGGTAGCCACCGGGCCGATGGAACCGATCAGCGACACGTTGCCCGAGCCGATGCGGCGGATGCCGGCGGAAAGCAGGAACACCGGCAGCACGGTGGAAAAAACCGCCATGGCGACGGCCAAGCCGTAAACCCGCAGGGGCAAATCCAGCGCCGTCAGCGGGTGGGTGACGCCGAACTGGAACAGGGTGGCCCCGCTGGCCACGATCATGGCGTAGGCGGTGAAGCGGGCGGCGCCGATGCGGGCAATGGCGTGCCCCGCCCCCACCAGGTAGACCGAGTAGGACAGGGTACTGGCAAACACCAGGGAGGCGCCCAGCACGACGCTGCCTTGGCTCGCCCCCGCGTCGTGGAAAAACACCAGGGCAATCCCGGCGTAGCTCAGGGCCATGGCCGCCACCACCTTCCGGCCGACGGCGCTGCGGTAGACCAGGGCCGACAGGATCACCGTCATGGTGGGGTAAAGGAACAGGATCAGCCGCTCCAGCCCGGCAGAGATGTATTGCAGCCCGAGGAAATCCAGGAAGCTGGACAGGTAGTAGCCGACCAAGCCCAAGCCCAGCACCGCGAGCCAGTCCCGCCTGCCCAGGGGTTCGGCGTGATTCCCCCGCGCCCACAGGGCCACCGCCGCGAAGAAGGGCACGGAAAACACCATGCGCAAGGCCAGCAACGTCACCGCGTCCACGGTGTCGACATAGGCCAGCTTGACCAGAATGGCCTTGACCGAAAAGCCCACCGCGGCCAGCAGCGCGAAGGAAACGCCTAAGAACTGGTCCCGGTGGAAGGAAATGCCGGAGGATGTGCTTGCCATAAAGGCCCCTTGAGAGGTGGTGCGGGCCTTCGGCGGGAAACGGCAATCGCGGTGGGACCCGCGGTTGCTCGGTTGCTTAAAACAGGAACGAAACGCCGCGGCAATGGAACAGAGTCCAGCGCCACAGTCGCAGGGAGGATTCGGAACGGGGGGAAAGATGCGTTGCCATGGGATCGACTATAGGGGGCAGGGTCGGCGGCTGTCAAATCCGGCGCGGCTTCCGGTGCTATCATCCAGGGCATCCCCCTGACAGGAAACCGCCATGGCCGCCCCCTCCGAAAAAATCCGCAACATGGCGCTGTTCTGCGATTTCGAGAACATCGCCCTCGGCGTACGCGACGCCAAATACGCCAAGTTCGACATCAGCAAGGTGCTGGAGCGCCTGCTGCTCAAGGGCAGCATCGTGGTGAAAAAGGCGTATTGCGACTGGGAGCGCTACAAGGAATTCAAGGCCGTGATGCACGAGGCCTCCTTCGAGCTGATCGAGATTCCCCACGTGCGCCAATCGGGCAAGAATTCCGCCGACATCCGCATGGTGGTGGACGCCCTGGACCTGTGCTACACCAAGTCCCACGTGGACACCTTCGTCATCATCAGCGGCGACTCCGACTTCTCCCCCCTGGTGAGCAAGCTGCGGGAGAACAACAAGACGGTGATCGGCATCGGCGTCAAGAACTCCACCTCCGACCTGCTCATCGCCAACTGCGACGAGTTCATCTACTACGACGACCTGGTACGGGAAACCGCGGAAAAAGCCAAGAAGCGCACCCCCAAGAAGCCCGCCGCCAAGGGAACTGCCGCGCCCAAGTCCGCCCCGGCGGAGGAGAAGGACAAGACCGAGGAAGCCCTGGAACTGGTGCTGGCCACCGTGGAAGCCCTGTTCGCCGAACGGGGCGAAGAGGAGAAAATCTGGGGCTCCATGGTCAAGCAGGCCCTCAAGCGGCGCAAGCCGGGCTTCAACGAGAGCTACTACGGCTTTCGCTCCTTCGGCAAACTGCTGGACGAAGCCGCCGCCCGCAAGCTGCTGGAAGTAGAGCAGGACGAGAAATCCGGCGGCGTGATCATCAAGAATTTCAATCCCGAGTACTGAAAGTTCGAACCCTGCCGTTCGCCCTGAGGTATCGAAGGGTGAATGGCAGACACCGGGCGCCCGTTCATGGTTCGATACCTCACCACGAACGGTAGTCACTCCGCCACATCCCGCCCCAAAGACACCACCGTCGCGGTCCGGTCGGCCAGTTCCGCCAGGCTCGACGCCTGGATGACGGCGGCCGGAAGGGTGCCGCCCTCGCCGTCCGGCAGGTCGCGGGTGGCGGTGGCACTTGCCACGAGGGTGACGGCGTAGCCCAGGTCGCTGGCGGCCCTTGCGGTGGTGCTGACGCAATGGTGGGTCATGTAGCCCACCAGGATGAGCTTTTTCCGGCCGGTGCGGGCGAGGACGCCCTCCAGATCGGTGCCGGCGAAGGCGCTGACCCGCGTTTTCTCCACCACCGGCTCGCCGGGGAAGGGGCGCAACGGCTGCACGATTTCGAAGTAGGGACTGGCGGGATTGAACAGGGCACCCGCGCCCCGATGCACCACGTGAACCACCGGCGTGCCCGCCTTCCGCGCCCGGTCCAGCAGCCGCGCGGCTTCCTTGACGGAGGCGTCCATCCCGGCCAGGGGCAGGCGACCGTCCAGGTATTCCCGCTGGGCGTCGATGATGACCAGGACGGCATCGTTCAAACGTGCGGGTTGCGGCTTCACGCCGGCCATTTCGTTCAGGGTTTTGGGAAGCTCGGCGGCTTGGGCGAAGGGCATAATCAGCAGGCTGGCGGCTAGAAGCCGGCTTATCAATTTCATCATGTTCTCCGTTCGTCAGGGGGTGGCCGTAGCGCAGGCGACTCGCCTGCAACGGGCCGTCAGGCCCGCCTTGGGGGGCAAATGCAGGCGAGGTCGCCTGCGCTACAAAAGCGGCCTTAGGACAAATGCTGCGTAATGGACCAGTGGGTGTGGACGATGCACCAGCCTTGGGGGTCGCGGCGATAGACCTCGGTGCAGTTCCAGCGCATCTGCGCCTTGCCCACGTGGGAAACCAGGTTGAAGGTGAGCACCGCTGTTCCGCCCCACGACTGGACTTTGGGATTCATGAATTCTTCCCGGTCGATGCGGATGGTTCCCCGCAGGGATTCGTAATAGGCGGTGAGCGCCGCCAGGCCGTCCAGGCGCCGGTCCAGAAAAGGATCGAAATAGCTCACGTCGGAGGCGGAAATCTCCAGATAACCCGACGGGTCGCCCTTGCCCCAACGGTCCAGGGCGGCCCGTTCCAGGGCAATGATCGTGGCTGCGGCTTCATCGCCGGGGGACATGGCTTTCTCCGTTGAATGGTGTGACGCCAGGATGCCAGCCGACGCATTCCGCCATAAGTGGCATAATTGCCCAAAACCGTGCGAGAACTGCCACCATGGACATTGCCCTAGCCGTAGAACCCGGCGCCACCGCCTCCAGCGTCATGACCACCCTGGACATGTTCCGCATCGCGGCGCGGTTCCTACCCGACAACGGCTTCCGCCTGCACCTTTTTTCCACCGCCGGCGGGCCGGTAAAACTGACGGAGGTGGTAACGGTGGAAAGCCGGCCCCTGCCCGCCGACTTCAATGCCTACCAAGCCCTCATCCTGCCGGGATTTTTCGCCGAGTCGGTGGAACACATCGCCGCCCAACTCCGCACCACCTGGGCGCCCCTTATCGACCGGCTGCGGGAACTGGACGGCACCCTGGCGGCGGCGAGCTGCTACGGCACCTTCGTGCTGGCCGAATCCGGGCTGTTGGACGGCCTGCCCGCCACCACCACCTGGTGGTTCGAGAAGGAATTCCGCAGCCGCTATCCACAAGTCGAACTCGACGCCGACAAGACCCTGGCGGACGCCGGCCAAGCCGTCACCGCCGGGGCCATGACCGCCCACACCGACCTGTCGCTGCACGTCCTGCGCCGTCTGGGGGGCGCGGCCCTGGCCCGTAGCGTGGGGAGCATCATGCTGGTGGACGGGGCGAAGGCGTCCCAGCGCCCGTTCATGGCGGTGCCGAGAAACTTTTCCGACCCCCTGGTGCAAAAGGCCATCGACTGGATGCTGAATCGCCTGGAACAGCCCTTCTCCATGGACGAGCTGGCGGACGCGGTGCACGTCAGCTACCGCACCCTCAACCGGCGCTTCATCGACACCGCCGGCCTGCCGCCCCTGGCCTACCTGCAAGCCTTGAAGATCGAGCGGGCGAAAGAACTGCTGGAATGCGGCAACCGGGGGTTCGAGGAAATCACCGCCGCCGTGGGCTACGGCGACGCGTCCTCCTTCCGGCGCCTGTTCAAGCGCTCCACCGGCCTCTCCCCGGCCCAGTACCGGCGGCAATTCAAAGGCATCGCGCCATGATCCGCGTCACCCCCCACTTGTCCATCGACGACAGCGAAATCGAGCTGACCTTCATCCGCGCCTCCGGCCCCGGCGGGCAGAACGTGAACAAGGTGGCGACGGCGGTGCAGCTGCGCTTCGACGCCGCCCGCTCCCCCAGCCTGCCGGAGGAGGTGCGGGCCCGGCTGATGAAGCTGGCGGGAAACCGGCTCACCGCCGGGGGCGAGATCGTGATCGAGGCCCAGCGCCACCGCTCCCAGGGGCGCAACCGGGACGACGCCATTCACCGGCTGGTGGAGCTGGTCCGGCAGGCGGCGGAGAAGCCCAAGCCCCGGGTCGCCACCAAACCGACCCGGGCGTCGAAGGAGCGGCGGCTGGAGGCCAAGCGCCAGCGTAGCGGGGTCAAGCGGGGACGGGGGGCGGTGGTGGAGTAGACCGAGACGCCTTCCCCCTTGACGGGGGAAGGTTGGGATGGGGGTGAAAGTGGCAACGTGCCCCCTCCACCCTCTCACCCCCACCCTAGCCCTCCCCCATCAAGGGGGAGGGAATCTTTCTGCGTATCCAGCTTCACGGCAGCTCCGGAAACGGCGCCGTGTGCTCCAAATCTTCCGGCGTATCGATGTCCATCAGCACCCCCAGGTCCCGCACCGGCACGCGGACCAGTTGATGGCTATGGGCGGCGACGACGTGCCGCGCCCCTTCATCCCCTTCCAGCGCAACGAGTTCGTCTCCCAGGGCAGCGGAAAAACCCACCGGGTGGCCGCGCATGTCGCCCTCGTAGGGCGCGGCGATGGCGGCGCCCTCTTCCACCGCCCGGGCCACGGCAGCCACGGTGTCGACGCGGACGAAGGGCATGTCGGCCAGGGCCACCAGCCAGCCGGCGGCCTGGGGCCAGCGGCGGCGGGCTTCGGTCACGCCGTCGGCGAGGCTGAAGCCCATGCCGTCCCGGGCCCGTGGGCTGCCCAGGACGACGAACCCCTCCCCTTCCAGCAACGCCGCCAACTCGCCCTGTTCCGGCCGCACCACCGCCAGCAGGGGGGCCCCCGGCCCGAGGCCCCGGCGCAGGATGCGGGCGCACTCCGCCGCCATGGGCGTGCCGTCCGGCAGGGCGGCGAGGAGTTTTTCGGCGCCGAAGCGCGTGGAGCTTCCGGCGGCGAGGAGCAGGCCGACGACGCTCACGGCGGAGCGACGCCGTTCTTGGCCGCCGTCATGCCGGCCAGGATGGACACGGCGATTTCCGGCGGGGTGCGGCTGCCGATGGGCAGGCCCGCCGGGCCATGCAAGCGCGACAACTCCGCCTCCCCCAGGTTGAAATGCTCGCTCAGTCGGGCGCGGCGCTTGGCCTGGCTGGCCCGGGAGCCCAGGGCGCCGACGTAGAAGGCGGGGGTGCGCAGGGCTTCCAGCAGCACCAGGTCGTCCAGCTTGGGATCGTGGGTGAGGGCCACCACGGCGCTGCGGGGGTCGGGGCGCCAGGACAGCACCGCGTCGTCGGGCATCCCTTCCACCAGCCGGGCGCCGGGCACCGCCCAGTGGCGGGCGTATTCCTCCCGGGGGTCGCACACCGCCACCTCGTAATCCAGGGCCTGGGCCATTTCCGCCAGGTAGCGGCTGATCTGGCCGGCCCCCACCAGGAACAGCCGCAGGCGGGGGCCGTGGACCGTCACCAAACGCCGGCCGTCGAAACCCACCGTCATGCCGGGCTCGGCCGGCATCAGGCGGATTTCGCCCCCGTCCAGCGCCACGCTGCGGGCCAGGGTGCGGCCGGCGCGGATGTCCAGGCGCAGGGCGTGCAGCAGCCCAATCGAGGGGGCAGGCTCCACCACCAGGTCCAGCCGCCCGCCGCAGGGCAGACCGAAGCGGGCGGCATCGGCGGCGCTGACGCCGTAGGACAGCAGGAACGGGGCGGTCGCGTCCAGGCGGCCGTCCGCCATGCGCTCCATCAGGTCCCCCTCCACGCAGCCACCGGACACCGAACCCGCCACCTGCCCGTCGTCCCGCAGGACCAGCCAGGAGCCCGGCGGCCGAGGCGAGGAGCCCCAAGTGCGGGCCACCGTGGCCAGGGCCACCTTGCGGCCGTCGGCGAGCCAGTCCAGGGCGGCGTCGAGGACTTGGAGGTCAACGCTGTCCACGATAAAAACCTTGAACCGCAAAGGACGCGAAGGTACGCGAAGGAAATCTATTTCTTGGTTTTCCTTTGCGCTCCTTTGCGTCCTTTGCGGTGAATCGCTTTTTCATCATGCTCGCTTCAGCGCCGCGGTATCGAAAGGCAGCCGCCGCAGCCGCACGCCGGTGGCGGCGAAGATCGCGTTGGCCACCGCCGGGGCGATCACCGGGGTGCCGGGCTCGCCCACCCCGGTGGGGGGCTCCGCCGAGGGCACGATGTGCACGTCCACCCTGGGCATGTCGGCCATGCGCAGGATGGGATAGTCGTCGAAGTTGCTTTGCTCCACCTTGCCGTCCTTCAAGGTGACGGCGCCGAACAGGGCCGCCGACAGGCCGTAGGCGATGCCCCCTTCCATCTGAGCACGGATCACGTCCGGGTTCACCGCCACGCCGCAGTCCACGGCGCACACCACCCGGTCCACCTTGAAGCGGCCGTCGGGCTGCACCGTCACGTCGGCCACCTGGGCGACGAAGGTGCGGAAGGATTCGTGCACCGCGATGCCGCGGCCGCGACGCTCGCCGGCCTTTCCCGGCGCCAGGGGCTCCCCCCAGCCGGCCTTTTGGGCCGCCAGGTTGAGCACTCCGGCATGGCGGGGGTGGCCGCCCAGCAGAGTCCGGCGAAAAACGTAGGGGTCCTGGCCGGCGGCGTGGGCCAGCTCGTCCAGGAAGGATTCGGTGGTGAAACCGGTATGGGTGGAGCCCACCGAGCGCCACCATTGCACCGGCACGCCGAGGGAAGGCGAATGCAGGTCCACGGTCAGGTTGGGGATGTTATACGGTAGAGTTGCCGCGCCTTCCACCGACGCCTGATCGATGCCGTTCTTCACCATCGCCCCTTCGAAGGGAGTGTTGGCCAGGATGGACTGGCCGACGATGCGGTGCTGCCATGCCACCGGCGTCCCCGCCCGGTCCAGGCCGCCTTTCAGCACATGGTAGAACAGGGGGCGGAAATAGCCGGCCCGCATGTCGTCCTCCCGGGTCCACACCAGCTTCACCGTGGCGTAGCCGCCGTGCTTGGCGGCGTGGGCCTTGGCGATGCGGGCCGCCTCCAGCAGGTAGTCCGACTGGGGATTGGCACGGCGGCCGAAGCTGCCGCCGGCGTAGAGCATGGTGATGCTCACCTGCTCCGGCTTGAGATTCAGCAGTTTCGCCAGATTGTGCTGGTCCCCGGTCTGGAACTGCTCGCCGTTCCACACTTCGCAGGAACCGGGGGCGAGCCGCACCACGCAGTCCATGGGCTCCATGGCGGCATGGGCGAGATAGGGCAATTCGTAGGCCGCCTCCAGCTGTTTGGCCGCGCCGGCCAGGGCCTTGCCCGCGTCGCCGTCCCGGCGGGCCGCCATGCCGGGCTTTTGCGCCAGCTCCTTGTACTGGGCGAGGATTTCATCGCTGCCGAGCGTGAAGGCCTGGCTCTCGTCCCACTCCACCGTGAGGGCGTCCCGCCCCTGCTTGGCGGACCAAAAATCCTTCCCCAGAACGGCCACGCCGTTGGGGAGCGCCACCACGTCCACTACCCCCTTCACCGCCAGGGCGGGGCGGGGGTCGAAGCGCTTGGGCCGGGCGCCGAAGCGGGGCGGATGGACCACCACGGCGGTGAGCAGGTGGGGCAGCTTCACGTCCTGGGTGTATTCCGCCCGGCCAGCCACCTTGTCGGCGCTGTCCTTGCGGGGGACGTGCTTGCCGATATAAACGAACTCTTCCGGCGACTTGAGGCCCACGGCTTCGGGCACCGGCTGGCGCCCCGCGGCCGGCGCCAGCTCGCCGAAAGTGGCTTGGCGCCGGGAGGCCGGATGGCGCACCACCCCATTCTCCACTTTCAAGCTGGCGGCGGGAACGCTCCACTGCTCGGCGGCGGCGGCCACCAGCATGGCCCGGGCGGCGGCGCCGGCGCGGCGCATCTGCTCGAAGGCGTTGGCGATGGCGCTGCTGCCGCCGGTGCCCTGCCGGGGCGGGGTGCCCCACAGCAAGTTGGCGTAGCGGGTGGCGTCGGCGGGGGCGCCTTCGGCCTTCACCTGATCCCAGTCGGCGTCCATCTCCTCCGCCACCAGGGTGGACAGGCCGGTGTAGGTGCCCTGGCCCATTTCCAGGTGCTTGATCACCACCGTCACGGTGTTGTCGGCATCCACCCGGACGAAGGCATTGGGTGCGAAAGCGGCGGCGTCGGAGCCCACCACCGCCTTGGCGGCAACCGCGGGATTGAGGTACACCGCCAGGGTGAGGCCCACCCCGGCCTTGAGGAAAGTGCGGCGGCTGGCGTTTTCGATCGGGTAGTCCATGCTCTCCCCCTCAGGACAAGGATTTGGCGGCTTCGTGGATGGCCGCCCGGATGCGGCCATAGGTGCCGCAGCGGCACAGGTTCCCGGCCATGGCGGCGTCGATGTCCCCGTCGCTGGGGCGGGGGTTGGCGGCCAGCAGGGCGGCGGCGGCCATCACCTGGCCCGGCTGGCAGAAGCCGCACTGGGGCACGTCGAGCTTTGCCCAGGCGTCCATCAGGGCGCGGCCGGCCCGGGTGTCCAGGCCCTCGATGGTGGTAAGCTTCTTCCCCGCCGCGGCGGACACCGGCACACCGCAGGCCCGCACCGGCTGGCCGTCCAGGTAAACGGTGCAGCTGCCGCACAGGGCCTTGCCGCAAGAATACTTGGTGCCGGTCAATGCCAAGTCGTCCCGCAGCACCCACAGCAGGGGCGTATCGAGGGCCGCATCCACCTGGACTGGACGGCCGTTGAGCATGAAGCGGATCATGGGAATTCCTTCCTGTTTCGAAGGCGGACTCCCAGAATAGGAAAAGGGGAAGCTATTTTCCCTACAGTGTTGAACCCATATTGCGCCCGACAATCTGACGTCCCTATGAGCCCCCCCAAACAACCCGCCCTCAAGACCATGACCCGGGCCCTGAAAAACCGGGATTTCCGCCTTTATTTCTCCGGCCAGCTGGTGTCCCTCATCGGCACCTGGATGCAGCAGGTGGCCATGGGCTGGCTGGTGTACCGGCTCACCGGCTCGGTGTTCCTGCTGGGCCTGCTGGGCTTCGCCAGCCAGATTCCGATCCTGCTGTTCGCCCCCTTCGGCGGGGTGATCTCCGACCGCTACGACCGCCGCCGCCTGATGACGGCGACCCAGGCCCTGGCCATGGTCCAGGCCCTGGTGCTGGCGGCCCTCACCCTGGGGGGCTGGGTCGAGGTGTGGCACCTGGTGCTGATGGCCTCCGTCCTGGGCATCATCAACGCCGTGGACGCCCCGGCGCGCCAGTCCCTGGTGGTGTTCCTGGTGGCGGACAAGGCCGACATGCCCAACGCCATCGCCCTCAACTCCCTGGCCATGAACGCCACCCGCCTGGTGGGCCCCGCCCTGGCCGGGGCGGTGATCGGCCTGGCGGGCGAGGGGGTGTGCTTCCTGCTCAACGGCCTGTCCTATCTCGCCATGCTGCTGGCCCTGCTGCAAATGAAGCCCCCCGCCCACCCCCGGCGCAACCACACCCTCCTGGGAGGCCTAAAAGAAGGCCTGGGCTACGCCGCCAGCCACCGCCCGATCCGCGCCCTGCTGGCCCTGGCGGCCCTGGTGAGCGTGCTGGTGGTGCCCTACATCGTGCTCATGCCCTACTACGCCAGGGAAGTGTTCCACGGCGGCGCCGACACCCTGGGCCTGCTGATGGCCGCCTCCGGCCTGGGGGCCATGAGCGCGTCCCTGTTCCTGGCCTCCCGCAAATCCGTCGCCGCCCTGGCCCGCCACGTCCCCGCCGCCGCCAACCTGGGCGCCGCCGCCCTGATGGCCTTCTCCTTCAGCACCAGCCTGTGGCTCAGCCTCCCGGCCCTGGTCCTGGCCGGCTTCGGCGTCATCGCCACCGCCGCCGGCACCAACACCCTGATCCAGTCCCTGGTGGAGGAACGCTTCCGGGGGCGGGTGATGGCCTTGTTCACCATGGCGTTCATGGGGATGGCGCCTATCGGGAATCTGTTATCGGGGGCGGTGGCCCATTATGTGGGGGTGCCGGTTACGTTGCTGGGGGGCGGGGTGCTGACCCTGGCGTTGGGGAGGGCGTTGGCTAAGCCTCTGGGGGAGATACGTTTTGAGAAGGCGGCTTCGGGGCATTAGCGGCTGGAGGGGGTTTTGTCGCGCTTCGCGCGGTTGTTTGGGTGTCGGGGGCTGCCCGACAGCAGGTTACTTTCTTTTGCTTCGCCAAAAGAGAAGTAACCAAAGAAAAGGCGACCCCGCTACACCGCCCTCCGCTTCGCTCCGGGTTCCCTGCGTTGCTCGCCGAGCCGGGCGGCTGAGGAACTCGGCCTTCGGCCTCAGACACCCTCAGCCGACTTCCCCCGGCCCGGCTGCGCTACTCGGCGGCGCAGAGGGGAGGAAAAAGCCTCCCTCACCCCCAGCCCCTCTCCCGGAGGGAGAGGGGAGCAACCCCCGTGGGGTTGAGCCTGCGTAGGACGCATAAGCCAAGCGCATTGCGCCGCATGGGGCTGAAAAAGTCATAGTCTTGGCGTAACATCCGATAAAGGAGAAAGCGCAGTCTGCGCAACCTCCTCGAAACCACCCAACCAGGGGAATGCCATGCAACCCGCGACCCTCGAAATCCTCCCGGAACTCAAAGACCAGCTCGACCACCTGGCCGGGGAAATGCACCGCAGCGAAATCGAACTCGCCAATGAGGCGGTGGCGCTGTACATCGAGCATCAGCGCCGGATACTCGACCGCATTCACCTAGGCATCGCCCAGGCCGACCGGGGCGAGTTCGTGGCGGACGATGAAATGGAGGACTTTTTCTCCCGGTACGGCCAGCCTGGGGCATGAAGCTCCGTTATACCCGGCAAGCGCGGGACGATCTCGCCGAGATTCACGAATTCATCAGCCGACGGAACCCGGCTGCCGCGGCAAACGTCATTTTCTTGATTCGCAGAACCGCCGAAGCCCTCATCCCCAATCCCGAGATCGGGCGCCCCGGAAGGGTTGCCGGCACGCGGGAACTCGCTGTCGTCCGTTACCCGTTCATCGTGGTTTACCGAGCGTTGGGGGACGAAATACACGTCTTGTCGGTCATTCACACGGCGCGGCAATGGCCGGCCGGTTTTGAAGAAAAATGACAGGAAGCCGTGCCATGTTCCCCGCCCTCTCCGGAAAAACCCTCTATCTGCAAATCTATCCCGACCGCTTCCTGATCCGTGACACAAACGAGGGGAAGGCGGTGGAAATCACCTCTCCAGCCCCCTTCTCTCACCCCCGCACCCTGCTGGGCAATTTCACGGAAGCCGAAAAGACGTTGAAGCAGGGATTGAACAAAATCGGCAAGGCGTTCCTCCCCCCTTCCGTGCTGATTCACCCCATGGAACGGATAGAAGGCGGGCTGACCCAAATCGAGGAGCGGGCGTTCCTTGAACTCGTCGTCGGCTGCGGCGCAAAGCGGGTCAAACTATGGACCGGACAGCCTTTGCTTGACCATGAGGTAGCAGCGAAACTCAAGGAAAAATAGCCGGAACGCTCCTGGCGATTATTCCTCCCCCGGCGCTGGCGCGCACCCGCCGCAAGGTGGGCGGCAACCCGCCCATCCCCGCTTACCCCGTTTCCGGCGGGAGAGGGTTTCGGCGATGCGAAGTGGGGCTGTTCCCCTCTCCCCTCGGGAGAGGGGCTAGGGGTGAGGGACAGCCCGACCGACAGCTCACGCACCGCCCTCAGTGGTCAGTTCATCCGGGCTGGCCCATACCATCCCCGCCACGGCGGGCTTGCTCTTGCCCACGGTCAGGGTGCGGGTCCGGGTCTGGCCGTCCGCTTCGGCGGTCACTTTGTACTTCCCGGGGGCGAGCTTGGCGTAGAACCAGGGGCCGTCGGCGACGGCGTCCACCACCTTGCGGCCCTTGGCGTTCTGGATGCTGACCTTGACGTCGGCGAGGTATTGTCCGGTGCCGATGGCGAAGGTGAGACGCAGGTTGTAATCCTTGGCGCTGTGCTGCATGGCTTCCCGCTCCACGTCGCCGATGCCGCCACTGGTGTAGCGGATGCCGTCCATGGTCTTCACTTCGGGCATTCCCTCGTTGGCGACGGCGTGCATTGCGGCCAGGGCCGCGCCCAGCAACAAGACGGCGTTTAACACCTTGTTTGCTTGCATAATTCTCTCCTTTTCCAGTGATACCCAGGGGTTCCAGGCCTCTCCGTTATAGCAAGCTGAAAAGCCGCGACGACGGAATACAGGATTTATGGGGTATTGCCCCCACCGGTTTACGGTCTTGACCCTAGGCTGGGAGAAAATTCCGGAACCGGCGGCTTGGCGCCACCCCACACCCTCGGCGTAAATCCCCCCAACTCACTCTTTCCAAACCATCACCGCCGCCGCACTTTTGCCCTTTCCCACGGAAACGCTGCGGGTCACGGCCTTGCCGTTTGCCTCCGCCACCACCTTGTATTTCCCCGGCGCCAGCTTGGCGTAAAACCACGGTCCATCGGAAACCGCATCCAGCACGGTGCGGCCCTTGGCATCCCGGATGCTCACTTTGACGTCGGCGAGGTATTCCCCGCTGCGGGCGGCAAAGGTGAGGCGCAGGTTGTACTCCCTGGCGTGCTGCATCATGACGCTGCGTTCCATTTCGCCAACACCGCCGCTGGTATAGCTGACCCCATCCGTGGTCATTACCTCAGGCATTCCTTCCTGGGCGGCGGCGGGAAACGCGATCAAGGCTACGCCCAGCAAGGTCACGACACGCAATATCTTGGTTGCTTTCACGATGGCCCTCCTTTTCCGGTTTCATTCAAGCCCCCCTGTTTATAGGCAACGGGAAGCCGGCCGACGGAGAAGTACCGCGTTCTCCCCCTCGGTTTACAGTCCGGACCCTATACCGCGGAAAAATCCGGGAACCGGGAGACGGCTGCCCTCGTCTAATGGATATAAGTTCCCCGGCCTCGCCAGACGGCGGGGAAGCCCACCGGAATCCAATGGATTCCCTTATCCGCCGCAATTCTTCTCGGTTGTTTCTTCCGACCTCTCGGCGGAGTTCCCCCTCACCTTAAGGAGGTCGATCATGGCCACCACACCCATCCAAGGCGGCGTTCCGTCGCCGACCCTCGAACAGCCCGGCGCCCGGCGCCTTCAGCCCGGACAGGCACAACAGGGCCAGGTCAGCGCCAAGGCGCAATTGAACGTATCCATCGTCCAGGCTTCGGTGGACGTGTCCATCAACGCCGGGAACGAGCCGATGCAATTGCTGCTGTCGGACATCATCGCCAACCTCAACGAGGTGTTGGAACCCGAACTGGGGAAAAACGCCATCCAGAACGCGGTGAACCAGGACAACACGCCGGAGGGAACGGCGGAGCGCATCGTCTCCCTTTCCACCAATCTGCTCAGCGCCTTCCGGGCCCAGCACCCCGGCGAGGACGACACGGAAGTCCTGAACAACTTCATGGCCACGACCCGCAAAGGCATCGACCAGGGTTTCAAGGAGGCCCGGGAAATCCTGCAGGGGCTGGGGGTGTTGCAGGGCGACATTGCAGGCAACATCGACCGGACCTTCGAACTGGTGCAGCAGAAACTGGACGACTTCCAGTCGCGGATGCTGGGCACGCCGGAGGAAGCCCAGGCGTAAGCGGCATCGTTCTTGCTTGGGTTGTCGGCATCGCCCGTTTTGTAGACAACCCGACAGGAGCTTTCCATGCCGCTCTACGACTTCCGCTGCAACGACTGCCAGAAAACCTTCGAACTGCTGGTGAGGGGCTCCGCCGCCCCCACCTGCCCGTCCTGCGGCGGTCAGCGACTGGAGAAACTGGTTTCCCTCACCGCCCCCCAGGGCAAATCCGCCGGCATCGTTTCCAGCGCCCGGGCCCAAGCGGCACGGGAAGGGCATTTCAGCCACTACAAGCCGTCGGAGCGCCCGAAATCCATCTAGGAGATTTGCCTAAAAACGGCGCCTGTCTGGCATACTCCGCTGTAACAAACTATTAATAAATTATTTTTAGTAACGCCCCACTTAACGATGGCGGCGACGTTTACAGGGGGTAAGGCGTCATGAACAAGATCAACAGTCTGTCTCTCAACGCCAAGCTCGGGGCCGTCATCGCGGCAACGGTAGTCGCCCTGGCGGTGCTGTTCGCGGTGATCCTGCAAACCGAAAAATCCCTGCTGCTCAAAGACCGCCAGGAGAAGGTACGCAACCTGGTGGAAGTGGCCTACAGCGTCGCCGCCCATTACGAACAGCTATCCCGGGACGGGAAGCTCTCCACCGACGAAGCCAAGACGGCCGCCCTCGCCGCCCTCCGTTCCCTGCGCTACGACCAGGTCGAATACTTCTGGGTCAACGACATGACGCCGGTGGTGGTGATGCATCCCATCAAGCCGGAACTGGACGGCAAGGACGTATCGGGCATGAAGGACCCTTTCGGCAAGGCGCTGTTCGTGGAGTTCACCAAAACGGTGAAGGCCTCGGGGAGCGGCTTCGTCGGCTACTACTGGCCCAAACCCGGATCGGACGAGCCGGTGGAGAAGCTGTCCTACGTCAAAGGTTTCGCGCCCTGGGGCTGGGTTATCGGCAGCGGCATTTACCTCGACGACGTGGACGCCATCTTCCGCCAGGAAGCGAAAAAATTCCTCGCCTGGGCCGTCGGGATAGGCGGCCTCATCACCCTCGGCCTGGTCCTGGTGAGCCGCTACCTGGTGCACCTCCTGGGCGGCGAGCCGCACTACGCGGCGGAGATCGCCCGCCGCATCGCCGCCGGCGACCTGACTACCGAAGTGAAGTGCCGGGCAGGGGACAAGACCAGCCTGCTTGCCGGCATGAAGGACATGCAGGAAACCCTGCACACCATGATCGGCGAGATCGTCCAAAACGCCCAGCAACTGTCTTCCGCCGCCGAGTTGCTGCTCACCTCCTCCGACGCCATCGCCTCCCGCTCCCAGCAGCAAAGCGACGCCGCCTCGTCCATGGCCGCCGCGGTGGAGGAAATGACGGTCAGCATCGACCAGATCGCCGAGAATACCCGGGAAGCCCACGGCCTCGCGGTGCAGGCGGGAGACGAATCGGAAAAGGGCACGTCGGTGATTCACGGCGCCGGATCGGAAATGCGCAAACTGTCGGAAGCGGTGCAGGACTCCGCCCGCATCATCGAGGAACTGGGCCGCCAGTCCGACCAGATCACCTCCATCGTCAACACCATCAAGGAAATCGCCGACCAGACCAACCTCCTGGCCCTCAACGCCGCCATCGAAGCCGCCCGGGCCGGCGAGCAGGGGCGCGGTTTTTCGGTGGTGGCCGACGAAGTGCGCAAGCTGGCGGAACGCACCGCCGTCTCCACCACCGAAATTGCCGGCATGGTGAGCCAGATCCAAAAAGGCACGCAGAATGCCGTGGGCAGCATGGAAGCCGGTGTCGCCCAGGCGGGAAAAGGCGTGGAACTGGCGGACGAGGCCGGCCGCTCGATACTCCAGATTCGCGACGGCGCCCGGCGCGTAACGGAGGTGGTCAACGACATCACCCACTCGATCAAGGAACAAAGCATCGCCAGCAACGACATTGCCAAAGGCGTGGAACGCATCGCCCAGATGGCCGAGGAAAGCGCCCTCGCGGTGCAGGACACGGCCCACGCCGCCCACCACCTTCAGGAACTCTCTTCCGCGTTGCACGTGGCGGTAACCCGCTTCAGGACGACGTAAAATTTGGCTCGTCCCGACGCCTTTTCCCCTCCCGCCCCATTGGAAAACACCACCGAAGAGCGCGCCGATACTGGCTCACAACGCGGCACGAAAATTCACGCGCTAAAGTTTGGGAAAAATTTTCCGTTAGATTTTTGCAACAACCCATGGGTGGCGCATCGATAAACCCAAGAAGTACTAGACAATTCCGTCAGTTCGTATGAATATTTCATTCACATAAAGTAGCAAGTCCGCAGCTGGGGCAGATCAAGGTGGCGGAGCAGGACCAACAAGACGTTCGGCATTTCAACCAGGGAGAGCAATACATGAGCATCGATCCGACTGAAGTGAAATCTGCCGCCTCCAAAGCGGCCCCCAAGAAGTCTGCTGCAAAACCTGCCGCCAAAAAGGCCGCAGCCCCCAAGAAAACCGCCACCAAAACCGCCGCCAAGCCTGCCGCGGCGAAAAAACCCGCCGCCAAGAAAACCGCGACCACCGCCAAAGCCGCTACGGCCAAGCCCGCCGCCAAGGCGACCACCGCCAAGAAAGCCGCTGCCAAGCCCGCTGCTGCGAAGAAGCCCGCTGCCAAAGCCGCTGCCCCGAAGAAGGCCGCGACCACCGCCGCCAAGAAAACCACCACCAAGGCCGCCGCCGCAAAGCCCGCCGCGAAGAAGACCACCGCCAAAGCCGCCGCCCCGAAGAAGGCCGCGACCACCACCGCCAAGAAAACCACCACCAAGGCCGCCGCGAAACCCGCTGCCAAAACCGCTACAGCGAAAAAGCCCGCTGCCAAGGCCACCGCCGCGAAGAAACCCGCCGCCAAGGCCACTGCTGCGAAGAAGCCCGTTGCCAAGAAGGCCGCCGCCCCCAAGGCCGCCGCCAAGAAAACGGCTGCCAAGCCGGCTGCCAAAAAACCTGTAGCCAAAGCCACCGCGACGAAAAAACCCGCCGCCAAGAAGGCTGCGGCACCCAGGAAACCCACCGCCTCTGCCGTGGTCAAGCCCGCCGCCGCTGCCATCATGAAGCCGGCAGCCAAAAAGCCCGCCGCCAAGTAACCCTGGCGCAAAAAAAAACCGGGGGCCGGCAATGCCGGCCCCCGGTTTTTTTATCCTCCATTCCGTGGGGAAACCCGTTCGTGCTGAGGTATCGAAGCACGAACACACTAACTGTCATTCGCCCTTCGATACCTCAGGGCGAACGGCCTGAAGTTCCTAGAAATCCAGCGGCAGGTAGAAGAATACGAACCGCCCGTCCTCCACGTCCACCTTCAGCGTCGCGCCCCGATTGATCCCATAGGCCGCGTAGCCCGGAACGGCGCTGTCCCGGTGACACTCGCTGGCGTGTTGGGGGGACTCGAAATCCCGGTCGCGGTCGTACCAGGAAAGCAGCATGGCCTCGCCCAGGTGCTTTTCCGCCTCCGCGTTGGCCAATGCCATGGCCTCCCGATATCCGCCCAGGGGCGGCTTGGGCGCCAGCTTCACCACGACGAGGGGTGGAAAATCCGGTGCGGTGCAGCTGTCCATCTCCACCCTCAGCGGGAAGGCTCCAGGGTGGCGTCCAGGTTCAGTTCGTCGCAGTAGTCGAGAAAATCGTCCCGCAGGGTGGCGATGTGGGTGCGGGCGGGAACCCCCACCGTCATGTGGACCGAGAACATCGGCGTGCCGGTGTGGGGCGCCCGGTAGGTGTCGGTTTCCAACTCCTCGATGTTGATCCCCTGGCGGGCGAAGAACTGGGCCAGGCGATGGACGATGCCGGGGTGGTCGAGGGCCACCGCATCCACCTGGTAGGGTATCAGCGGGACTTCCGCTTCCCGCTCCCGGGTCCGCTTGTGGATGATGGACAAGCCCAACTGCTCCCCCAGGGAAGCGAGCTGGTTTTCCAGTTTGGCGAGGGCGCTCCATGAGCCGGTGACCCGCATGATGAGGGCGAATTGCCCTCCCAGGACGCCCATGCGGCTTTGCTCGATGTTGCAACCGGTTTCGGTGATATGGCTGGAGAGCTTCTCCACCAAGCCGATCTGGTCCTCCCCCGAGGCGGTGACGACCAGGCAATCCTTGCTGCGTACGTTCATTTCGATTCCAGGGTCAGCAAATGCGGAAAGTATATTCTATCCGCACAACCGGCAGGAGGCGATCAGCAGCAGCCCCTTGGCCGCCTTGTCCACCGCCGGCAGCAACCGGCGCAGCCGCCCGCCGTCATCCGCCGTCCCCATGGCCTGCACCAGCAGCGCCAGCCCCAAGGGCGGAACGCGGTATTCCCGGGCGGTTTCGCCCAGGCCGGGAAGATAGTCGAGGACGGGTTCGGCGGAGCCGTCTTCGTTCAGCCACACCAACTGCGCCCCGCCGTCCGAAGACTCGACGAGGGTGAGCAGGCCGCCGGCAGCAAGGCCCCAGGCTTCGGCCAGGGAATGGCCTTCCCCCAGGGCCGACTTGAGCCGCGCCTCGGCATCGGCGGGCACCTCGGGCAAGGTCACGGCACCGAAATAATCCCCCCGCAGGTTGGCGGGACCGCCGGGCATTGTGGCGAGTTGGTCGGCGAGATCACGGTAGTGTTCGAGCATGAAATTCTCCGTGGCAATCGGGGCTATTCCCGCTTGCCGCTCCAGTCCCGGCGCAGTTTTTCCAGCTCGTCGCGGTAGGCCGCGGCGTCGCCGAAATCCAGGAACTGGGCATAGTGGTCGTGGACGCCCCGCACGCGCCGGGCGTGCTTGATGGGACACCAGTACTGCTCGGTGCGGGCCACGATTTCCCGCACGTAGGCGATGAGGCCGTTGCCGTAGGAGCAGTAGAGGCAGTTGAATTTTTCCAGCAGGTTGAGGTAGCCGAGCTGCTCCCGATCATAGGAGAAATAGTCGCCGCGCCGCACTTTGGAAATGCGGTAAATGGGAAAGCACACCGCCTGGTAAAGGCTGACGGCCAGATCCAGCAGCACCAGGAAAAAGAAAACGGCATAAATGAAGGGCGCCGACAGCACGTGAGACAGGCGGGCCTCCAGAAGGTAGCGCAGCAGGCCGGTTCTCATCTGCCGGTGGTAGCGCAATACGTCTGCCTCGAAGCGCACCCGCCGGTCCTCGAAGTGGAAACGCAGTTCGGCCCGCTTGGCGGCGAATTCCCCTTCCAGTTCCTCCTCCAGTTGCTGGATGCGGGTGATCAGTTCGGCGATCCTCTGGTTCATGCATTGTCCTTTTTCAGGGCAGCGCGCCGGCCCCGGCGCACGTCAACGCCCGCCAGGATGGCCAGGCCGGCGAGGAAATAGCCCCCGGTAATCAGCATCGCCAGCCGGTGGTCGCCCCGGGAAACCCAGCTCACTATGCCATAAGTGAGGGGGCCGATGATGTTGGAAAACTTCACCGCCCAGCCCCACAGGCCGAAGAATTCCGCCCGCCGCCGGGCCGGGCTGAACAGGCCCACCAGGGCGCGCCCGGCGGACTGGCTGGCCCCCAGGCACAGGCCTGCCACGTTGGCCGCCACCCAGAACAGGCCCGGCCCCCGCGCCATCCAGGCGAGCAGGATCATCACCAGCCATCCCGCGAGCGTCAGCGCGATGGTGCGGATATGGCCCAGGGAATCCTGCACCTGACCGAAGAGGAAAGCCCCGGCGGCGGCCGTGACGTTCACCACCAGGATCAGCAGGATGGTCTGCTGGGTGGTGAAGCCCATGGCTTCCTGGGCATAGATGGCGGCCAGGGTCACCACCGCCTGGATGCCCGCCTGGTAGAACACCGTGCACACCAGGAAGCGCCGCAGGTCCTGGTACTGCCGGGCATGGACCAGGGTCTGCCGCAGACGGGAAAAGGCTTCCCGAACCGCCCCCATCCGCGACGGGTGAGGCTGGGGCAGCGCCCGCTCCCCCAGGAAGGCGAAGGTGGGAATGCTGGCCAGGGCGAACAGCCCCGCCGTAATCAGCATGGTGACCGGGACGAACTGGGCGGCGGGCTGCCCCTTCCCTTGCGCCCAGGTGACGTAGGCCAGGCACAGGCCGAGGCTGAGCAGCCCCCCCAGGTAGCCCAGGCTCCAGCCCCAGCCCGACACCTTGCCCAGGGCTCGGCCCCGGGCCAGTTCGGGCAGGAAGGCGGCGATGAGGTTCTCCCCGGTGCTGAAGAAGAAGTTGGACGCCACGATGAAGACCATCCCCAGGGCCACATTCCCCGGCCCCACCAGGGCCAGGCCGGCGGTGAAGACCACGCAGCCCACGGTGGAGACCGCCAGCAGGCGCTTCTTGGCGGCGTGGGCATCCGCGTACGCCCCCACCACGGGAGCGGACAGCAGGATCAAGGCGTAGGAGCAGGACAGGGCCGCGGTCCAGGCGAAGGTGGCCCATTCCGCCCCCGCCGCCACGGTGGACACGAAATAAGCGTTGAAAATGGCGGTGATCACCACCGTGGTGTAGCCGGAGTTGGCGAAGTCGTACATCGCCCACCCCCACACCTCGCGCTTCGCCACCCCCGGGGCCAAGGCCGAACGGGCGTTTCCTGCCATCGGAATCTCTCCTTTTGTCGTGCCCGGATTATGGGCCATCGGCCCCCCGCCGTCCAAGTGGGGAATGCTAAAATGCCCGCAAACAAGCCCAGGATGCCCGCCCATGAAAACCCGCCTCTCCGTCATCGCCGCCATGGCCAAGAACCGCGTCATCGGCATCAACAACGCCCTGCCTTGGCGCTTGCCGGAGGACCTCAAGCACTTCAAGGCCCTGACCACCGGCCACCACATCGTGATGGGTCGCAAAACCTTCGAATCCCTTCCCGGCATCCTCCCCGGGCGGCCCCACGTGGTCATCACCCGCAGCCCGGTGTTCCAGGCCCCCGGCTGCATCGTGGTCAATTCCATCGACAATGCCCTGGCCGCCTGCAAAGGCGACAGCGAGGCCTTCATCGTCGGCGGCGCGGAGCTCTACGCCCAGGCTCTGGCCCTGGCGGACCGTCTATACTTGACGGAAATTCAGGCCGACTACCCAGGCGACGCCCGGTTCCCCGAGTTCGACCGCAGCCTGTGGCACGAAACGTCGCGGGACATCCATCGCACCGCCGACGGCCTGGAATACCACTTCGTGATCTACGACCGCACGCCCCCCGACTCCCTCTAGGAGGAAACCATGCGCCCCATCCACAAACTGCTGTTGTCCCTCGCCCTGCTGGCGGCCTTCCCTGCCTTCGCCGCCGACACGCAGCTCACCTGGTACGGCCAGTCGGCCTTCAAGCTCGTCACCCCCTCCGGCAAGGTGCTGCTGATCGACCCCTGGCTCACCAACCCGGTGAACAAATCCGGCAAGGAAGACCTGGCGGGAATGACCAAGGTGGACCTGATCCTCGTCACCCACGGCCACTTCGACCACGTCGGCAACAGCGTGGAAATCGCCCAGAAAACCGGCGCCAAGCTGGTGAGCACTTTCGACCTGGGCCGCGCCCTGACCACCTACGGCGGCTACCCGGAAAAACAGATGGGCTTCGACACCCAGGGCAACTTCGGCGGCGAACTGAGCCTGTTGGACGGCGAGGTGAAAATCGCCTTCGTCCCGGCGATCCACAGCTCCACCGTGAAGGCGCCGGAAGGCAGTGCCGACAAGGATATCCACGACGGCGGCGCCCCCGGCGGCTTCCTGATTAGCGTGAAAAACGGCCCGGTGATCTACCACACCGGCGACACCGACGTGTTCCACGACATGGCCCTGGTCAACGGATTCCGCAAGGTGGACGTGATGCTCGCGTGCATCGGCGGACATTTCACCATGGGCCCGGAACGGGCGGCCCTGGCGGCCAGGCTGGTAAATCCGGCGAAGATGGTGATTCCCATGCACTTCGGCACCTTCCCGGTGCTGGCGGGAACGCCGGCGGCCTTCGGCGAAGCCCTCAAGAAGGAAAGGGTGAAGGCGCCGATGCGGGAAATGAAGGTGGGCGAGACCCTCAGGCTGTAATTCGTAGGAGCGCCCCTTGGGCGCGACGGTCGGCGCTCCTACGGGGGGTTCATTCCGCCAAGCGCGGCAACATCACCGTGAAACGGGCACCGTCCCCGACGTTGGCCCCCTCGATGCTGCCCCCCATGTGCTCCACGATCATCTTGGACATGTAGAGGCCGATGCCGGAGCCTTTTTCCTTGGTGGTGTAATAAGGGTCGAACATTTTCGGCAGCACGTCCTCGGGAATACCGCCGCCGTTGTCCACCACGGCGATATTCACCCACTCCCCCGCCCCTTCGATCTCGATGCGGATTTCCCCGCCGTCGGGCCGGTTCGCCATCACCGCGTCCTTGGCGTTGACCAGCAGGTTGAGGATCACCTGGGAGAATTCGTTGGCGTAGCCGTTGACCCGAATCTCCTCCCCCCGGTTGAAACGGATGGCGATATCGTGGTTCCTGAAACTCGCCTCGACGATGGCGATGGTCTGGTCGACGGCCTGTTGCAGGCTGAACGGCTCCTTCTTGCGGTTGGGCATGAAGAAGCTGCGAAAATCGTCGATGGTCTGGGACATCTTCCGGATCAGCCGCTGGCCGTCGGCCACCGTCCGGTTCATCAACGCCTCATCCAGTTCGTCGAACTCGTAGGCGTCCTTCAGATTGACCAAGGTCAATCCCAGGGCGTTGAGGGGCTGGCGCCACTGGTGGGCGATGTTGTGCACCATCTCCCCCATGGCCGCCAGGCGTGACTGCTGGATCAGCAGATGGTCCTTTTCCCGGTTCTTCGCCACCTCCCGCCGCACCCGCCGGTCCAGTTCCTCGTTGAGGCGCTGGAGGGCCAGATGGGCATGCTGCCGCTCCACTTCCCGCCGCCTGCCGCGGTAGGTGAAGAAGGCAATGACGCCGAGACCCAGCAGCCAGATGAGGCCGTGGCCGACGGCGGCACCTTCCGCGGTGCGGCTGGCGGCAGCCCGGAAAGGCTCCAGGGAAAGTGAAACGGCAATGCCGCCCCGCACGTCCCCCACTTTGTAGCCCTGGTGTCCGTGGCACTTGAGGCAGCCCTTCTCGGTGATGAAGGGGCGCATCATGCGCAGGTAAGGCTTGCCGTCGATAGGGGTGATCTCCCACACCTCCTTCTCCCCCTTCTCCAGGCGTAGCAGGGCACTCCGCTCCCAGGGGTCCGGCGCGTTGATCGGATTGAGGGGCTTCAGGCTGGTGATCCGCTCACGATCCGCCAGGGAGCCGGAAAAACGGCTTTGCATTTCCCGCAACATGTAGGCCGGATTCATCAAGGTCAGCGGCTTGCCACCGGTGGTGACCACGTCCCGGTCGGGGAGGTGGGACAGGTAGGGATTGGGCGGGGTCTCCGGGGTGGGCGGCACGTAGACGCCGCCGTGGGACGTGGCCCAGTTGCGGAAGGCGATGTTCTTCTTGATGTAGGCCATGGCCTCGTTGCGCGCGGTCTCCAGGCTCTGCTGGCGGGCGCCGTGAACGGTCCACGCCAGGGAGCCGCCGACGATCAGCGTCCACGCCACGCAGGCCAGAACGGCGTTGCGGTGGATGTGGGTGAATTTCACATTGTTGGACATGGCGGCACCGAAAGGCTTTCCACATTGTTAGAGTATGGATACGCCGAAAATGTCGCAAACGCAAAAAATTCGCGCCTCCTTCCGCGGCAAGCCACGCGGGAACACGCTACTATTGCTTTATCGCCTTTGCACTGGAAAGCCGCCATGGCCGAGCGCCGCCGCCCCCGATCCCGCATCGTCCTTGCCCTGCTGGCAGCGGTCCTGCTGGTTTCAGCGTTGCTCTATGCCCTGCTTCCCGCGCCACGCCAGGCGGCCGGCCCCCGAGATGCCGTGACTCTGGCCATTCCCAACCATCCCACCAGCTTCCTCGCCTTCGTCGCCCTGGAAAAGGGCTATTTCGCCGCCCACGGCCTGGATGTGACGCAGACCGAATACCCCAGCGGCAAACGCGCCCTGGAGGAAGGGCTGCTGGCCGGAAAAGCCGACCTCGCCTGGGCCAACGAAGTACCCATCGCCTTCTCCGGCTTCGAACACGCCGATTTCCGTATCCTCGCCTCCACCCTCTCGGCCAATAACGCCAACCGCATCATCGCCCGCCGCGACGCCGGCATAGAAAAGCCGGAAGACCTCCGAGGCAAGCGCATCGCGACCCAGAAGGGCTCGGCGGTCCACTTTTTCCTGTACCTGTTCCTGCTGGAGCATGGGCTGAAGGAAAAGGACGTGAAACTTTCCTTCCTCAAGGCGGAAGAACTGCCGGCAGCCTTGGCGAACGGAAAAATCGATGCCTTTTCCATGCGGGAACCCTTCATCTCCCAGGCTCGATTCCAACTCGGCCCGAACGCGGTATTGTTCCAAGCGCCCGGACTGTACGAGCAAATGGACGTGATGCTGATCAGCGCGGCCGCCCTGGAACGGAAACCGGAAATCGCCACCAAGGCGCTGCAGGCGATGCTGGACGCGGAAACCTTCGTCACCGCCCATCCCCAGGAAGCATTGGCCATCACCGCCAAATTCCTCAAGGTGGAGCCGGCCTCCATTGAAGGCATCCTGTCCAACTTCAAGGCCCGGATAGCCCTGTCCCAGTCTCTCCTGGTGTTGCTGGAATCCGAAGCCCGCTGGGCCATTCGGAGCGGGCTGGAGTCCCGGACGGCGATACCCGATTACCTCACCCTGTTTCACACCGAAAGCCTAAGCAAACTGCGCCCCGAGGCGGTGACCATCATTCGCTGACAAGCTCCCATGCTGATCCGACGCAAAATCGCTCTCATCATCGCCCTGGCGGTCGTCCTGGGTGTCGCCCTGGCCGGGGTGTTTGTCGCTGCCCAACGGCAGATGGACGCGGCCCACGAACTGGAAACCCGCCTGGACAACTTCGCCATCAACGTCTTTCAGTTGGCCTTGCTGAGCGGTGACGTCGCGCTCCACCCGGAGGAAGCCCGGGCCTGCGACCAATGGCTCAAACTCCACCGCAAGCTGGGAACGGCCTTGGGAGAACTGCACTTCGACGGCACGCGGCAGCAAGTCACCCTGACCCGGATGCGCAACGAACACGAGCAGCTGCTCCAGGTCTTCAACCGGCTGCGTCAACGATCGGGACGGGAGATGTCCCCGGCCACCTGCGTCGAGGCCGTGAATGAACAAGAGGAACGCCTGGCCCTGCAACTGAATTACCACGCCCAGTCCATGGTATCCGACACCCTGGGCCTGGCGCGCGCGCAGACGGCCATGCTGGAAGACTTCCGCCGCCGGGTGGACCTCATCGCCGTGGTCCTGGCCGGCACGGCCACCTTGTCCATCGCGCTCCTGGCCTACCTGGTGGGCCGCAGCATCGCCCAGCCCCTGCTGCGGCTGCGCCAGGGAACGGAAATCGTCGCCGGAGGAAACCTTGACCACCGCCTGGACGCCAGCGCCCGGGACGAGTTGGGCGACCTTTCCCGGGACTTCAACCGCATGCTGGACCGGCTGCGGGATGTCACCGCCTCCCGGGAGGAACTGGCCAGGGAGGTGGAGACCCGCCAGCGGGCAGAGGAAGCCCTGCGGCAAAGCGAAGCCTCCCTGCGGGAGCTCAACCAGGACCTGGAGCATCGGGTAACGGAGCAGGTGGCGCGCAACATGGCCCAGGAACGGATGCTGATCCAGCAGTCCCGCCAGGCCGCCATGGGGGAGATGATCGGCAACATCGCCCACCAGTGGCGCCAGCCCCTCAACGCCCTGGGCCTGGTGATTTTCGAGATCAAGGACGCCTACGACCACGGGGAGCTGGACAAGAGCAGTCTGGACGAATTGGTGGCCGATTCCCGGCGGCTGATCGAAAAGATGTCCCAGACCATCGACGACTTCCGCGATTTCTTCCGCCCGGACAAGGAAAAGAAAGCCTTCAGCCTGAGCTCCGCCGTGGAAGACGTGCTCAAGCTGCTGGAGGCGAGCCTGAAAAGCCACAAGGTGGAGGTCAGCGTCGCGGTGGACGAGGAGGTGTCGGCCTTCGGCTACCCCAACGAGTTCTCACAGGCCCTGGTGAACCTGCTCACCAACGCCAAGGACGCCATTGCCGCCGCCCAACCGGCGGAGGGCGGGAAAATCACCCTGCACGTCGGCCGGGAGGAAGGCTGGGCCCGGGTATCGGTAACCGACAACGGCGGCGGCATTCCGGAACAGGTCCTGGCGAAAATCTTCGACCCCTACTTCACCACCAAGGCCGAGGGCACCGGCATCGGCCTCTACATGACCCGGGCCATCATCCAGGACAACATGGGTGGCAAGCTCTCCGCCCGCAACGTGGACGGGGGCGCGGAGTTCGTCGTGCTGTGCCCGCTGGCGCCGGAGGCAGGCTCAGAACCGTGAGCCGGGCTGCTTGAGGAATTCCCGTTCGGCGGACGTGGAGGCCCGTCCCAGCAACTCGTTGCGGTGGGGAAAGCGGCCGAAACGGGCAATGACTTCCCGGTGCTGGTGGGCATAATCCAGGTAGTCGCGGAAGCCGGGGTTCTCCGACGCCAATCGGGCGAACAGGGCCACCGCCCGATCCTGCCTGGCCATGTCCTCGGAATGCTCGAAGGGCAGGTAGAAAAACACCCGCTGCACCGGCAGCACCTGCTGGTCGAAACTTTTGCCCACCGCCGCCTCGGCCAGGGCCAGGGCTTTGGCGTCGGCCTCGAAGGCCCGGGCCGTTCCCCGAAACAGGTGATGGGGAAACTGGTCCAGCACCACGGTCAGCGCCAAGGCGCCGGCAGCGGTATCCCGCCAGCCGTCGAGCCGGCCCTTGATGGCGTCCTGGTAGAGCTTGGCAAAACGGGCCTGCACCGCCTGATCGAAGGCCGGCTCCTTGGCGAACCATGCCTTCCGGTAATCACCGTAGCCTTCGCTGCCGGGCTCGCCGAACCAGAAATCGAGCACGTCCTGGGGGGAGAGTTTGTCCATGACTCATTGTGGGAGATAAAACGGGAGATTTCAAAAACGATCTGCCGCCGTAGCGCGGGCGACCTCGCCTGCATCGGGCATTACGCCCGCCTCCCGGCGGGCAATGCAGGCGAGGTCGCCGGCGCTACAAAAACACTGGCTTTTTCCCCGTTCCCCCGTATAATCCGCGGCACCGTACGGCACACCAATCACCGTACCGGTCTTTTTACCTTCCGATCGCTTCCGATCCCTTATCCGTCTGCCTCGATTGGTGCCGCCTGAATTGCGCGGCAGGCCGTCGCAGGAGTTTATATGTCTACCGAAATGAATTTTGCCGGCCTCGGGCTGGCCCAACCCCTTTTGCGCGCCATCGCCGACGCCGGCTACACCGTGCCCACCCCCATCCAGGCCCAGGCGATTCCCCTGGTGCTGGCCGGCGGCGACCTGCTGGCTGCGGCCCAGACCGGCACCGGCAAGACCGCCGGCTTCACCCTGCCGATTCTGCACCGCCTGTCCGAGACCCCCCTGGAAGGCGCCAAGCCCGGCCGCCCCCGCTGTCTGGTGCTGACCCCCACCCGGGAACTGGCCGCCCAGGTGGAGGAGTCGGTCAAGACCTACGGCAAGCACCTGCCCCTGAAGTCCATGGTGATGTTCGGCGGCGTCAACATCAACCCGCAGATCGCCGCCCTGCGCGGCAAGATCGACGTCCTGGTGGCCACTCCCGGCCGCCTGCTGGACCATGTGGGGCAGAAGACCCTGGACCTGTCCGGGGTGGAAATCCTGGTGCTGGACGAAGCCGACCGCATGCTGGACATGGGCTTCATCCGCGACATCAAGAAAATCCTCGCCCTGCTGCCGAAAAAGCGCCAGAACCTGCTGTTCTCCGCCACCTTCTCGGACGAGATCAAGCAGCTGGCCGATGGCCTGCTGGACAAGCCCGGCCTGGTGGAAGTGGCCCGCCGCAATTCGACTTCCGAACTGGTGCAGCAAACGGTCCACCTGGTGCGCCAGGAGCACAAGCGGGACATGCTCAGCCACCTGATCCGCCACCACGACTGGCGCCAGGTGCTGGTGTTCACCCGCACCAAGCACGGCGCCAACAAGCTGGCGGAAAAGCTGATCAAGGACGGCATTCCCGCCGCCGCCATCCACGGCAACAAGAGCCAGTCGGCCCGCACCAAGGCCCTATCCCAGTTCAAGGACGGCTCCCTGCCGGTGCTGGTGGCCACCGACATCGCCGCCCGGGGCCTGGACATCGACCAACTGCCCCAGGTGGTGAATTTCGAACTGCCCAACGTGCCCGAGGACTACGTCCACCGCATCGGCCGCACCGGCCGGGCGGGCAGCAGCGGCGCCGCGGTGTCCCTGGTGGACCACGAGGAGGTCAAGCTGCTGACCGGTATCGAGCGCCTCATCAAGCGCCCCATCGAGCGGGTGGAAGTGCAGGGCTTCGCGCCCCCTCCCCCCTCCGCCAAGCCCGAAACGGATGAGCGGGAGCGCCCCCGCCAGCAACAGCGCCGCCCGTCCAACGGTGGCGGCCGCAGCGGAAACGGTGGCCGCAGCGGCCAATCCCAGGCCCGCAGCAATGGGCAGCCGTCCCGCTCGGGTCAACCGCAACAACCCCGTTCCGGCCAGCCGCAGCAGCCCCGCCAGGGCCAGGGCAGCCAACGCCAGGGGGAGCCCAACGGCAACCGCGCCCAGGGCGAACCCAACGGCAACCGCATCCAGAACCGGCCCCAGGGTGAACCCAACGGCAACCGCCGCTCGGACCGCCCCCAGGCTGCCCTGTTCTCCCCGAGATCGGGCAACGGCAGCCGCTGATGCAGATCTGGGTGGACGCTGACGCCTGCCCGGTCGTCATCAAGGACATCCTGTTCCGCGCCGCGACCCGGGTGGGGGTTCCCCTCACCCTGGTCGCCAACCGGCTGCTGCACGTTCCCCCCTCGCCCCACATCAAGGCGGTCCAGGTCCCCCACGGCTTCGACGTGGCGGACAATCATATCGCCGGGCAGGTGCAGGCCAACGACCTGGTCATCACCGCCGACATTCCCCTCGCTTCCCAGGTGATCGAGCGCGGCGGCTTTGCCCTCAACCCCCGGGGCGAGTTCTACACCACCGAAAACATCCAGGAACGCTTGGCCATGCGCAACTTCATGGAAGAATTGCGCAGCACCGGCACGGCCACTTCCGGCCCATCCGCCTTTTCCCAGGGCGACCGCCAGGCTTTCGCCAACCAGTTGGACCGCTTTCTGGCCCGCAATCACCGTGCCTGACGCGGCTTAAGAGCCTATTTCAGTAGGATTCATACCCCGCGTTGCGGCCAGAAAGCGATGGCTGCTAGGCGCAGGGCACAGCCAAGGGCCATCCCTTGGCAAGCCCTGCAACAACGCAGACGCGCTTTCTGGCCGCAACCCGAAGGGCCATACCCATTTGGGGCACATTGCGTTGTTGCTCGCCGCTTGTTTGCCCCATGAAGGGACTCCGATCCGCTATGGGCTGAAGCCCATGCGGAATCGTATGGAATGACCAAACGGCGCGGCTCGCGCCTAGCACTGCACCCCAAATGGTTATGGCGCGGGGCATGAATCCTACTGAAATAGGCTCTAAATCCCGACTAAAATACGTAGTTTCCGCAACTTGCTGATTCGTCGGATTTAACTTAGCCTCTTTGGATTTTTCATTTCACCTTAAAAGACCGGCGTAGAAAAAACGGCGTTGAGGGAGGAGACAATGCCATGGAGAGGGAATCCGCCCCCATGGGGCATAACCTGTCCGCCGTTCTGCCCGACGGCTTTTTCCGCCAGGTGCTGGACACCCTGGATGCGCCGGTGATCGTCCTGAACCATCGGCTGGAGCCGGTGTTCTGCAACCGCTGCCACATCGAAGCCTCCGGCATTTCAGCCGAGGAATTGCTCGGCAAGCCGCTACCGGATATCCGGGGAAGCAACATCCTGCAAGCCGAGGACCTCGACCGGCTTCTCGGCCATGCGCGGCAGGTGTTCGACGAGGGCCGCCCCGGCCAGGTGGAATTCTGGGTCCGCTCCCGCAACGGCGGTCCGGTGCATCTGCGCTGGTCGGCGGCGCCGCTGCGGGACGAAGCAGGGGAAATCCCTTTCCTGGTGGCCTTCGGCACCGACATCACGGCCCACAAGAAAAAAGAGGAAAAGCTGAGCCGCCTGGCCCAGCGCGACGGCCTTACCGGCCTGCTGAACCGCAACGCCATCCTGAGCCGGCTGCGGGACCTGGCGGCCGAAAGCGGCGAACAGTTCTCGGTGCTGTTCATCGACCTGGACGGCTTCAAGGCGGTCAACGACCTGCACGGCCACAAGACCGGCGATGTCCTGTTGCAGCAGATGGCCCAGCGCCTGTCTGCCTGCATCCGCACCACCGATCCGGTGGGGCGTATCGGCGGCGACGAGTTCACCGTGCTGCTGCCGGGCATGCGGGAACGCCGGGACCTGGCCCAACTGGCGGGCAAGATCATCACCGCCCTTTCCGTCCCCTATGAAATCGACGGCACCGCCCACACCGTGGGCGCCAGCATCGGCATCTGCGAACACGCCTGCAACTGCGACCCGGAGGAATTCCTGCGCCGGGCCGACCACGCCATGTACCAGGCCAAGCGCAACGGCAAGAACCGCTACCACTTCTACGGCTGATGCGTTTCCTTCTCCTCCGCCTGCCGCCCCTCCTCCTGGCCCTATGGGCGCTGCCGGCCGGCGCAGGGCTGCCGGAAGGCTTCGTCTACGTGGACCAGCTGATACCCGAAGCAAAGCTGGAAATCCGCTACGCCACGCCCCACAACTTCATCGGCCGCCCCATCGACGGCTATGAAAAACCCCGCGCCATCCTCACCCGCCAGGCGGCGGAGGCGCTGGCCAAGGTGCAGGAGGCGCTGAAGCCCTTCGGCTTGGGCCTCAAGGTGTTCGACGCCTATCGCCCCCAGCGGGCGGTGGACCATTTCGTGCGCTGGGCGAAGGACCTGGACGATACGTCCATGAAGCAGGAGTTCTACCCCACGGTGGAAAAGCGGCACCTGTTCCGGGACGGCTACATCGCCGCCCGCTCCAGCCACAGCCGAGGCAGTACGGTGGACCTCTCCCTGGCTCCCCTGGACGGCCCCACCCCCGGCGCCGAACTGGACATGGGCAGCCCCTTCGACTACTTCGGCCGGTCCTCCTGGCCCGACAGCGCTGCCGTCTACCCCGCCCAGCGGGCCCACCGGCTGTTGCTGCGGACCCTGATGGCCAAGCACGGCTTCAAACCCTATGCCCAGGAGTGGTGGCACTTCACCCTGGAGCGGGAGCCCTTCCCGGAAACCTATTTCGAATTTCCGGTTCAATAGAAAGACCCAACAACTCACCGCAGCGACGCAGGCGCAAAGAAATTCGGGGCACTATCTGCCCTTTTCAATCCTTTCTTTGCGCCTCCGCGCCTTTGCGGTTCAATAGCTTTTCCGGGGTGCGATGAAAAGCTCGGCTCCCTCCACCGAAAGAAAGTCCCCCTGATGGCCCCGGCCAGCATCGGCACGCCGGCCATGTGGACGGGGTTCGTCGCCTTCGTGCTGGCCATGCTGATGGTGGATTTGTTCCTGCTGGGCGGGCGCCGTGCCCACCGGGTCTCGGTGAAGGAAGCCCTGGGCTGGAGTCTGGCCTGGGTGAGCTTGGCCCTGGCCTTCAACGCCCTGCTGTGGTGGCACTTGGCGGGCACCCTGGGACGGGAGCTTGCCGACACCCGGGCGCTGGAGTTCCTCACCGGCTACCTGATCGAAAAATCCCTATCGGTGGACAACATCTTCGTCTTCCTGATGATTTTTTCCTTCTTCGGCGTGCCGGCGGAATTCCAGCGCCGGGTGCTGCTCTACGGCGTGCTGGCGGCCATCGTGCTGCGGGCCACCATGATCCTGGGAGGCACCTATCTGGTGGCCCGCTTCCATTGGCTGCTCTACGTGTTCGGCCTGATCCTGGTGGTCACCGGGCTGCGCATGCTGATTTTCGCCGAGAAGCCGGCGGACCTGGAAAAGAACCCGGCCCTGATCTGGATGCGCCGCCACCTGCGGGTCACGGCCGGCTACCAGGGGGAACGCTTCACCGTGGTGCAGGACGGCGTGCGCTGGTTCACCCCCCTGTTCCTGGTGCTGGTGCTGATCGAGATTTCGGACGTGATTTTCGCCGTGGACAGCATCCCCGCCATCTTCGCCATCACCACCGACCCCTTCATCGTCTTCACCTCCAACATCTTCGCCATCCTGGGCCTGCGGGCCCTTTACTTCCTGCTGGCGGACATGGCCACCCGCTTTCGCCTGCTGAAGTACGACATGGCCCTGGTGCTGGTGTTCGTCGGGGCCAAAATGCTGGCGGCGGAATTCTACAAGGTGCCCATCGGCCTGGCCCTGGGCGTGGTGGCCATCATCATCGGCTCGTCCGTCGTCGCCAGCCTGACCGCCACCTGCGGCGAAAAGCCGGACTAATCGCCCCCGCCCACCTCCAGTGCGCCCGCCGCCTGAAAAATTTCCTGACAACTCAACTCAGGTTTGTATTAAACTCGGTCAAAACATTCAAATACGCCAAGAATTTCAACCGGCTATACCCTTCCGGCGACCGGGGATTGACGCTAGGCCCGCCCGCTGGCCTGAATGCTGCTTGATTTCGGGTTGCCGCCAGGGTGATGTAACGCGGCGAAAATAATTAATAGACGCATCAAGGAGGAACATGAAAATCAACCTGCCCGTCACCTCCCGCGAGGTGGACTACCCGGAATCCCTGACTCTGGTTTCCAGCACCGACCTGAAGGGGATCGTCACTTACGTCAACCAGGATTTCATCGACGTCAGCGGCTTTACCGAGGAAGAACTGATCGGCTCCTCCCACAACCTGGTGCGCCACCCGGACATGCCGCCGGAAGCCTTCGCCGACCTGTGGCAGACGCTGAAAACGGGGCGGCCCTGGACCGGGGTGGTGAAAAACCGCTGCAAGAACGGCGACCATTACTGGGTGGTGGCCAACGTCACGCCGATCAGGGAAAACGGCCAGGTGACGGGCTTCATGTCGGTGCGTGCCAAGCCCAGCCGGGAGCAGGTGGCGGCGGCGGAACACATCTATCGCCAGCTCCGGGACAAGCAACTCTCCCCGGCCAAGGTGTTCAGGAAACCCGGGCTGTTCAACCGGCTCTCCCTGAAGGCCAAGCTCTCCGCCACCATCGGCATCCTCTCCCTGCTGCTCCTGGCCATCGGCTTTGCCGGCCTGAGCGGCATGCACGCCTCCAATCTGTCCCTCCAGTCGGTCTACAACGACCGCCTCGTCCCCACCGGCCAACTGGCCCGCATCAACGACCTGATGCGGGACAACATCCAGCACCTGCACCGGGCAACCGGCGACGGAGCCGCCGCCATCCAAGCCGTCCGCGGCAACATCGACACCATCAGCCAGACCTGGGACGCCTATCTCGCCACCTACCTCACCCCCGAGGAAAAGCAGTTCGCCGCCCAATTCGCCGCTTCCCGCGGCCGCTTCGTGCAGGAAGGCCTCAAACCCGCCATGGACCTGTACGCCGGAGGCAAGCCCGAGGAAGCCGAAGCCTTCCTCGGCCAGACCGTCTACCCCCTGTTCAACGCCGCCAAAAAAGACGCCGAATCCCTGCTGCAACTCCAGCTGGACGTGGCGAAGCAGGAATACGAAGCCGCCGAGGCCCACTATCGGCAACTGCGCCTGATCGCCTTCGGCGGCATCGCCGCCGGCATCCTGCTGGCGGCGGTGCTGGGTTTCCTCATGCTCCGCTCCATCCTGCGTCCCCTCCAGGCGGCCATCGGCCACTTCGAACGGATTGCCGAAGGCGATTACCGCAGCCCCATCCAGGTCGGCCAGGAAGACGAAATCGGCCGCCTGCTCTACGCCCTGAAGTCGATGCAGATCAAGCTCGGCTTCGATGTCAACGAAGCCCGGCGGGTGGCCAACGAAGCCCTGCGCATCCAGGCGGCCCTGGACTCGGCCTCCACCAACGTGATGATCGGCGACAACAACGGCCGCATCATCTACATGAACCATGCCATCGATGGCATGTTCCAGTCCGCGGAAGCGGACATCCGCCGGGATCTGCCCGATTTCCGCGCCGACGCCCTGATGGGGGCCAATTTCGACGCCTTCCACCGGAACCCCGCCCACCAGCGGGGGCTGCTGCAGTCCCTCACCGGCACCCACCGCGCCACCGTCCTTATCGGCGGCCGCACCTTCCGCCTCACCGCCAACCCGGTGGTGAACGAGGAAGGCCGCCGCCTGGGCACCTCGGTGGAATGGATCGACGCCACCCAGGAAGTGGCGATCGAGAACGAGGTCAAGGCCATCGTCCACGCCGCGGCGGAAGGCGATTTCAGCCGCCGCCTTGCCCTGGAGGGCAAGGAAGGCTTCATGAAGGAGCTTTCCGGCAACATCAACCGCCTGCTGGAAACCAGCGACGCCGGCCTCAGCGAGGTGCTGCGGGTACTGGAAGCCATTTCCCGGGGCGACCTGAGCCAGAAGATCACCAACGACTACCGCGGCAGCTTCGGCCAACTCAAGGACTACGGCAACACCACAGTGGACGTGCTGTCCCGCATCGTCAGCCAGCTGGAGCACGTGGTTGCCGAAGCCAACCGGGGCAACTTCAAGGTGAGCATCGACGCCGAGGGCATGGCCGGCTTCCAGAAGGACATCGCCGACGGCATCAACACCCTGATGAAGACCAGCGACGTGGGCCTGGGGGAGGTGCTGCGGGTGCTGGGCGCCCTGGCCAAGGGCGACCTGACGGAAACCATCAGCGGCGACTACCAGGGCACCTTCGGCCAGCTGAAGGATTACTCCAACACCACGGTGGAAAGCCTCAAGGAGCTGGTGGGCCAGATCAAGGAAGCGGTGGACGCCATCCACACCGCCTCGGGGGAAATCGCCGCCGGCAACCAGGACCTGTCCCAGCGCACCGAAGAGCAGGCCAGCTCCCTGGAGGAAACCGCCAGCAGCATGGAAGAGCTCACCTCCACCGTGAAGCACAACGCCGACAACGCCCAGCAGGCGAGCCGGCTGGCGGTGTCCGCCTCCGGCATTGCCTCCACCGGGGGCGAGGTGGTGCGGACATCGGTGGAAACCATGGCGGAAATCAGCGACTCGTCCAAGAAAATCGCCGACATCATCGGCGTCATCGACGGCATCGCCTTCCAGACCAACATCCTGGCGCTCAACGCCGCCGTGGAAGCGGCCCGGGCCGGAGAGCAGGGCCGGGGCTTCGCCGTGGTGGCGGGAGAGGTGCGCAACCTGGCCCAGCGCTCGGCCAATGCCGCCAAGGAGATCAAGGAGCTCATCACCGACAGCGTCGCCAAGGTGGACAGCGGCACCGCCCAGGTCAACCAGGCCGGCCAGACCATGGAAGACATCGTGCGCTCGGTGAAGCAGGTCACCGACATCATGGCGGAAATTTCCGCCGCCTCGTCGGAGCAGTCGGCGGGCATCGAGCAGGTGAACCAGGCCATCACCCAGATGGACGAGATCACCCAGCAGAACGCCGCCCTGGTGGAACAGGCGGCCGCCGCCGCCGAATCCATGCAGGAACAGGCGGAGCAGCTGGCCCGTGCGGTGGCCGTGTTCAAGCTGGACCGCACCACCGCCGCCGTCGCCGCGCCGAAAATGCCCGCGTCCAGAAAGCGGCTCCATGTCGTGGGCGGCAGCGCCGAGGAGGAGTGGGAGGAGTTCTGATTGTTGGCGAACAGGGGCGCCCCACGGGGCGCTCCTACCTGCCACCGGGGAACTCCCTTACGTAATTCTTGGTTTCCCCTACGTAGCTTTCCCTAGCGCCGACCGGCATCTTCCTAATTGTACGGGGGCGGGAGCATCGCTAGATTAAGCTCATCGAGACAACAGCCGGTGGTGAACCATGCTCCACGTAACGAAACACGGCCACAAATGCTGCGGCACCTGCGAACACTGGAACGGCGTTCGGGTGCATGAAGACGACGGCCACATCTACTCCCTGGGAAACGTGGAAGCCGTGTGCCGCAAGCTGGTGGGCGCCGACGGAAACTCCGTGCCGCTCACCCTGCCGTCGGGGTCCGCCTGCCCGGAATGGGAAAGCTGGAATGAGGACCTCACCCCGTCGGGTCCGCCGGAACGCCGCAGCGGCTGGGTAAGCCGGGCTTTCTGGCCGGACTGATCCCGCCGTCAGTCGATCCGGAAGCGCCCCACCACTTCCCGCAGCCTTGACGCCAGTTCGCTCATGCGATGGGCGTCCGAGGCGGACTTCCCGACGGCGGCGCTGTTTTCCTCCGCCATGCCTGAAATGGCTTCCACGTTGCGGGCGATATCGTGGCTGGCGGCCTTCTGTTCCGCCACCAGGGCACTGATGTCGTCCACGCCGTGGGTGGTCCGGGTAACGGAATTGTTGGCTTCGGCCAGCACCTCCGCCACGTTCTCCAGGTAGTCCTGGCTGGTCTGGAGGGAGCGGACCCCCTGCTGGATCGCCGCTTCCACCGACCCCGCCTGATTTCCCAGCAATTCCGTCACGCTGTCGATTTCCCGCGCCGAGTGGGCGGACATCTCCGCCAGCTTGCGCACCTCGTCGGCCACCACCGAGAAGCCCCGCCCGTGCTCCCCCGCCCTGGCCGCCTCGATAGCGGCGTTGAGGGCCAGCAGGTTGGTCTGGTTGGCGATGTCCTTCACCTGGCCGGTCATGCCGGTGATGGCCCGGGTGCTGGCGACGAATTCGTTTACCGCCAGGGCGATCTGCTGCACCGCCTCCTCCACCCACCCCATTTCCCCCATCAGGCCGGACAGGCTTTCGTTGCCCCGGTGGGTCTGGGCCAGGCCCTCCTGGGCGACGCGGCGTACCTCCGCCGCGCTGTCCGCCACTGCTGCGATGCTCACCGTCATCTGCTCCACCGCCGCCGCGGTGGAGGAGGAGGTTTCGCTCTGCACCTGGGAGCTGCGGCTCACCTGGTCCGCCGCGTCCACCTGCGCGCCCGCCGCCTCGGCCACTTCGGCCACCGCCTCGTGCACCTCCCGCAGCACCGACTGGAGCTTCTCCACGAAGTGGTTGAAGGCGGCCGAGGTGCTGCCCACCTCGTCCCTGGCGTAGGCATCCAGGCGCTTGGTCAAATCCCCTTCGCCGGCGGACAGCTCCACCATGGACGAGCGCAGGTGGTCCAGGTGGTGCAGCTTCAGTATCAGCATGCGCAGAGTGACCAGGGACACCCCCACCATCGCCACGAACAAGCCCAGATAGCCCACCATCTGCAGCAGGCTGATCCGGGCCGCCCGTTCGGCCTCCCGGTTGCCCACCGCCGACAGGGCGTCGGCCACGGCGGAGATGGAATTGATGGCGTCGGTGGCCTGCCGGAACCATTCCCCCGCCGCAATGCCGTAGTGGCCCGGCTGGCCGCTCTCCGCCGCCACTGCCTCGGCATAGATACGGTGGCGGGTGTCGTTGAAACGGCCGAGGAAGTTGGCCTCCATGGCAGAGATGGCCTGTTTTACGGACGGGTCGCCCCCCGGGATGTCCTTCAGGAACAGGATTTCCCGCAGATTGCCGTCCACCGTCTGGCGATAGGCCTGGAGCTTCTGCAGCAGCTCCGGCTTGGCGGGGGCATGGCTGTTGATCAGGGTGGCGATGTTGGCCCGCTCCAGGCCGGCGTATTCGCTCGCCAGCCAGACCGCGTGCTTGATGGTGAGGTTGGGAAAGGTGACGGAAGGCGGCGCCGTTTCGCCGCCGAAGGCGGCGATGCGCAGCCGGGCGGCATCGCCGATGAAACCGGTCATGGTGCCCAGCCACTCCGCCACCGGGATGTCGCGGCTGTCTTTTTTCAGGCTGCTGTCCACCTGCAGCCGGGCCTGCTCCACCGCCCGGCGCGATTTCATCGCCTGGTCCAGGGCGGGGGGAAAGCCGGCGTAAACGCCCTCCTGGGTGCTCAGCTGGCGGGCAATGGCCGCCGCCTCGCCCCAGGCCCCGTCCCCCGATTCCCGTGCCTTGCGTATAGCCTCCAGGGCCGCTGGCTGGGCCGGGCCGGAAGCGCTCAGGGCAGCGGCCGACGCCCCCCGTTCGATGGCCTGCTGGGCGGCGGCGTAGATGATGCGATCCGCCATGTGGTTGGCCTGGATGGTAAAGCGGGCGATTTCATGCCCGTGCCAGCTGTACCAGGCATAGTAGCCGGCAATCCACAGCAGCAGCAGCGGCGCCCCCAGGCTGGCATACACCACGGCACGCAGCTTGAGGTCGTCCAGACGCCTGATATCCATTCCCTTTCCCCCTTTTCCGCCCGCCCCCCTTCACGGCGCGGCGGCAAGGGGCCTAGCGCCGGACGAAGCGGCAATACACAAACTGCTGGGCTGCACCCCCGGGGGTGGTGTGGATTTCCTCCACCGTTTCCACCCGCTCGAACCCTGCCGAAAACTGGCTATCGAGCTCCGACGGGGCATACCTCACCACCGGCAGGCCGCTGCATTGCTCCGGCCCCCGGGGGCCGAAGGTGGCCACGATCAGGCCGCCCCCGGGCCTCACTCCATCCCTGGCAGCCTTCACGTAGGCCGCCCGCTCCGCCGGATCGGTGAGGAAGTGGAACACCGCCCGGTCGTGCCACAGGGCATATTGCCGCAGGGGCTCGAACTTGGCGGCGTCCTCCACCAGCCAGTGGACCCGGTTGCCCCAGCCGCCGAGACGCCGGTAGGCGACATCGACGGCGGCGGCGGAAATGTCCAGCACCGACACGTCCGTATAGCCCGCCTCCAGCAGCCGGTCCACCAGCAGGGAGGCGCCGCCCCCCACGTCGATGAGGGGCTCGCCCCGCTCGACGCCGGCCCGGGCGATCAGTTGCAAGGAGGTCTCCGGCCGGGGCTGGAACCAGCCCACCTCGTGGGCGGCCTTGGTGCTGTAGACGGTATCCCAATGGGTTTTTCTATCCATGGGCGGAATTTTACCTGGTAGGAGCGCCCCATGGGCGCGATGGGGCGCTCCTACATCAATGCTCGCCCCTGGTCCGCCACAGTCCCGCCAGGCGGTTGCCCTGCTTCTGGGGGCCGCCCTTGGGGAAGATATTGTGCAGGTAGATGTTGTTGCCCCTCTCCGGGCCCCACACCACGCGGAAGTGCTTGATCATGGCCCGGACCTGGGCCTGGACCGCGTGTTCCTGGAAGTAGTCCCGCAGGTAGCGGATCACCTCCCAGTGCTCGTCGGTGAGTTCCAGTCCTTCCTGCTCCGCCAGCGCGTAGGCGTATTCCTCGGACCAATCATCCAGGTTAATGATGTAGCCCTCGGAATCGGTCAGCACATCCCGACCGTTCACCTTGAGGGATCGGGTGTGCAGCGGCAGTTGCATGTCCATGGTTTCCTCCTTTTTTCAGTGCCGGTGTTGCAGGGCTATGATCCCTCGCCCTCCACTTTGCCGGCCTTGATCCAGATCAAAAACCGACAACTACACTCAACTATAAGGGACCGGCGCCCGACCCCCCGTTGGCAGCGGAGGTGAGGAAAGACAAGAGGTCGGGGCCGGTTGACGGGGTGGGGGACGAATCCCCCGTGTTCGTTAGCGTGCCAGGGCGCGCTTGGTGCGCACGATCTGGTAGGACCGGGCCAGGTAGCCGATGGGCACGCTCCAGATATGCACCAGACGGGTGAACGGGAACAGCAGGAACACCGTCATGCCGAAGAACAGGTGCGTCTTGAAGATGCCGTCCACGTTGGCCAGCAGCGCGGGGTTGGGATGCAGGTAGACGATGCTCTGCACCCAGTCCGCCAGGGCGATCATCACGCTGGGGTCGTTGTGCTCGGCGTGGCCCATGGACACCGGGATGGTGGACAGGCCCAGGGTCAGGGTCACCAGCAGCCAGGTGAGGATGAACTTGTCGGTGCCCCGGCTGGTGGCGGAGATGCGCGGGTGGAACATGCGCCGGAACCACAGCATGGCGCCGCCGATGATGCACAGGGTGCCGAACACCGAGCCGGCGACGATGGCCACCATCTGGTGGGCCATGTCGGACACCCCCAGGGCCAGGAACACGCTGTGGGGCGTCAAGAGGCCCACGGCATGGCCGAAGAAGATGGCGATGATGCCGATGTGGAACAGATTGCTCGCCACCCGCATGTTGGCCTTGGACAGAAGCTGGCTGGAATCGCTCTTCCAGGTGTACTGCTCCCGGTCGAAACGCAGCCAGCTGCCGAAGATGAAGATGGTGAGGGCGATATAGGGATAGGCCCCGAAGATGAAGTTGTGCAGATTCATGATGCTCTCCTTAAGTTCCGAAATTCCTTAACCGCCAAGACGCCAAGAGCGCCAAGGGTCGGAGGGTGTCATTCCCTCTCCCTCCGGGAGAGGGTTAGGGTGAGGGGCCGCTGCTTGTCCCTCACCCCCAGCCCCTCTCCCAGGGGGAGAGGGGAGTTCGGCTTGGCCTCTCGCATTTCTTGGCGCTCTTGGCGTCTTGGCGGTTCATGACTTCACGCCGCCAGCCGCGTCAGATTGGCCCGGCCCTCGACGATGCGCAGCAGGCCGGCGTAGGGGCTCTTGGCTTTTTCCAGGTTGGCGGCCAGCACCGACAGCACCTTGATGCCGTCGGACAGGAACATCCGCGCCTCGCTGTCCTCCAGGTAGGCGGTGAACTCCAGGATCAGTGGCAGGTAGTCGGGCAGCTCGTTGGCCGCCACTTCCACCCCGTAGTCCTTGTACAGCTCGCCCAGGTCGATCAGGGCCGGGCCCCGGTTCTTGTCGTCGCCGAACAGATGGTGGGTCAGGTGCAGGCTGTGCTCCGCCGTGAGGTCGAAGGTCTGCACGTAATCCGCCTGGAGGGCGGTGAGGTCCTCCGTCTCCAGATAGGCGAGGAACTTGCGCACCCCCGCCCGCTCCGCCTCGTCCACATCCAGGCTGTCGGCCAGGGCCTGCCGGATTTCCGGCAGGTGGTCGATCAGTTCCCGGTCCGGGTATTCCAGCAACACCGATAGCAGTTTGTAGAGTTTCATGGTCCTACCCTCCTAGCGTTCGTCCGCGTGATCGGCCAGTTCCCGGGGTTCCACCGTGTCCTTGCGGCGGCGGGGGAACAGGGTGATCTTGCTGACCCCGTGGGAACTGTCGTTGCCGAAGGTGAAGCCGTTCTGGCCCTGGTGGCCGTAGAAGTCCTCCAGCCGCACTTCCTCGTGGCCGGTGGGGATGACGAAGCGGTCCTCGTAGTTGGCAATGGCCAGGTAGCGGTACATGTCCTTCGCCATGTCCTCGGTGATGCCTGCGGCTTCCAGGGCCCGGGTATCAGCCTTGCCGTCCACGTGCACCGAGCGCTGGTAGCTGCGCATGGCGATCATGCGGTTCAGCGCCTGGATGATCGGCTCCTTCTTGCCGGCGGTGAGCAGGTTGGCCAGGTACTGCACCGGCAGGCGCAGGGATTCGGCCAGGGGGATGACGCCGTCGGGGCCGGTGGGCAGGGTTTTCTGGTCGAGCTGGGACTGCACCGGGGACAGGGGCGGTACGTACCACACCATGGGCAGGGTGCGAAACTCGGGGTGCATCGGGAAAGCGATCTTCCACTCGATGGCCATCTTGTAGATCGGCGACTTCTGGGCGGCGATGATCCAGTCCTCGTTGATGCCTTCCCGCTGGGCGGCGGCGATCACCTGGGGGTCGTGGGGGTCGAGGAAGATGCCGCACTGGGCCTCGTACAGGTCCTGCTCGTTCTGGGTGCTGGCGAGCTGCTCGATCTTGTCCGCGTCGTAGAGCATGATGCCGTTGTAGCGGATGCGGCCGACGCAGGATTCGGAGCACACCGTGGGCATGCCCGATTCCACCCGGGGATAGCAGCCGATGCACTTCTCGGCCTTGCCCGATTCCCAGTTGTAGAACACCTTCTTGTAGGGGCAGGAGGACACGCACATGCGCCAGCCGCGGCACTTGTCCTGGTCCACCAGCACGATGCCATCCTCTTCCCGCTTGTAGATCGAGCCGGAGGGGCAGGCCGCGACGCAGGCCGGGTTGAGGCAGTGGTTGCAGATGCGCGGCAGGTACATGTGGAAGGTGTTCTCGAACTGGCCGTACATCTCCTTCTGGATGTTGTCCAGGTTCTTGTCCTTGCTGCGCTTGGAATACTCGCCCGCCAGGTCGTCTTCCCAGTTGGGGCCCCAGTGGATTTTCTCCATCGGGCTGCCGTCGATCTGGGACATGGGCCGGGCCGTGGGCGCCGCTTCAGACAGGGGCGCGTTCTGCAGCCGGGCGTAGTTGTAGGTGAAGGGCTCGTAGTAGTCGTCGATCTGGGGCAGGTCCGGGTTGGCGAAGATGTTCGCCAGCTTGGACATCCGTCCCCCGGATTTCAGCTCCAGCTTGCCGTCCACCAGGGTCCAGCCGCCGCGCCACTTGTCCTGGTTCTCCCACTGCTTGGGATAGCCGATGCCGGGCTTGGACTCCACGTTGTTGAACCAGGCGTATTCCACGCCCTTGCGGTTGGTCCACACGTTCTTGCAGGTCACCGAACAGGTGTGGCAGCCGATGCACTTGTCCAGATTGAAGACGAAGGCGAATTGGGCTCGAACTTTCATGTTTCTCTCCTAAATCTGTTTAACCGCGGAGGACGCGGAGGTCGCAGAGGAAAGGCGGGGAGGCTCAGATTTTCCTCCGCGTCCCCTGCGTCCTCTGCGGTGAATGCCTTTACCTCGGCCCGACACCGACCGGGTTGAGCTGGGCTTCCCGCTCGGGGGTGAGCGGCCGCTCCAGCCAGTCCACATCCTTGTCGGCCACCTTGTGCAGCACCACCTGCTCGTCCCGCTGGCAGCCCACGGTGCCGTAGTAGTTGAAGCCGTAGGCCAGCTGGGCGTAGCCGCCGATCATGTTGGTGGGCTTCACGATCACCCGGGTCACCGAGTTGAGGATGCCGCCCCGCTTGCCGGTGGAAGGGGAGCCCGGCACGTTCACGTTCTTCTCCTGGGCGTGGTACATCAGGGCCATGCCTCTCGGAACGCGCTGGGACACCACGCAGCGGGCCATGGTGGCGCCGTTGGCGTTGACCGCTTCCACCCAGTCGTTGTCCTCGATGCCGATGAGCTTGGCGTCGTCCTCGGAGATCCACACGTAGGGGCCGCCGCGGAACAGTTGCAGCATCCGCAGGTTGTCCTGATAGGAGGAGTGGATGCCCCACTTGGAGTGCGGAGTGATCCAGTTCAGCACCAGGTGCGGCTTCTTGGCCACCGCGGCGGGAACGGTGTTCTGGGCCTTCATGTCCACCGGCGGACGGTAGGCGCAGAAGCCCTCGCCGAAGTCCAGCATCCACTCGTGGTCCTGGTAGAAGTGGGCCCGGCCGGTGAGGGTGCGGAACGGGATGTGCTCGTGGATGTTGGTGTAGCCCGCGGTGTAGGACACCTTCTCCGACTCGATGCCGGACCAGGTGGGCGCGGTGATGATCTTGCGCGGCTGGGCCTGGATGTCGCGGAAGGTGATCTTGTCCTCGTGGCGGCCGGCGTAGAGGTGGTGGTGGTCGATGCCGGTCTTCTTGGACAGGGCGGACCACGACTTGTGGGCCACCTCGCCGTTGGTTTCCGGCGCCATGCGCATCACCGCGTCGCACACCGCGATGTCCTCTTCCAGGGACGGCATGCCGTAGGAGATGCCCGGCTCCTTCACCGTGTAGTTGCACTTCTTGAGCTCTTCGTATTCCTGCTCGGTGTTCCAGTCCAGGCCCTTGATGTTGTTGCCCACCTTCACCATCAGGGGGCCGAGGGCGATGAACTTCTTGTAGGTGTTGGGGAAGTCCCGCTCGACCACTCTTAATATCGGCATGGTCTTGCCGGGGATCGGCTCGCACTCGCCCTTCTTCCAGTCCTTCACCTGGCCCAGGGGCTGGGCCAGCTCGGCGGGGGAATCATGCTGCATGGGCAGGGCCACCAGGTCCTTGCGGGTGCCCAGGTGCTTCTCCGCCAGCTTGGAGAAGGTCTTGGCGATGGTCTTGAAGATCTGCCAGTCGGACTTGGATTCCCAGGCCGGGCTCACCGCCTCCGACAGGGGGTGGATGAAGGGGTGCATGTCGGTGGTGTTGAGGTCGTGCTTCTCATACCAGGTGGCGGTGGGCAGCACGATGTCCGAGTAGGCGCCGGTGGAGTTGAGGCGGAAGTTGATGTCCACCATCAGGTCCAGCTTGGCGATGGGGGCGTCCTCGTGCCACTTCACTTCCTGGTTGTTGCGCCCGTCGCCGCTTTCCTGCAGCACGCCGTTCTGGGCGCCTAGCAGATGCTTGAGGAAGTACTCGTGGCCCTTGGCGGACGTGCCGATCAGGTTGGCGCGCCACACGAACAGGTTGCGGGGCCAGTTCACCGGGTTATCCACGTCGGCGTAGGCCACGTCCAGGCTGCCGTCCTTGAGCTTGCCGATGACGTGCTTGGCGATGCCGGCCTCGTCGGTGGCGCCCGCCTTCTCGGCTTCGGCCACCAGCTCCAGGGGGTTGGCGTTCCAGTGGGGGGCGGAGGGCAGCCAGCCGAGGCGGGTGGAGACCACGTTGTAGTCGGCCAGGGAATAGCCTTTGTACTTGCCCTTGGCGGCGGGCTGCAGGAACTGGTCCGCGTCCACCGTCTCGTAGCGCCACTGGTCGGTGTGGAAGTACCAGTAGGAGGTGGAGTTCTGGTGCCGGGGCGGGCGGTTCCAGTCCAGGGCGAAGGCGATGGGCGCCCAGCCGGCCTGGGGCCGCAGCTTCTCCTGGCCCACGTAGTGCGCCCAGCCGCCGCCGCTCTGGCCGACGCAGCCGCACATGTGCAGCAGGTTCATGATGGAGCGGTAGGCCAGGTCGTTGTGGTACCAGTGGTTGATGGCCGCGCCCATGATGACCATGGACTTGCCCTGGGTCTTGGAGGCGTTTTCGGCGAACTCGCGGCCGGTGCGCTCCAGGTCGGCAGCCTTGACGCCGCTGACCTTGGACGCCCAGGCCGGGGTGTAGGCCACATTGGCGTCGTCGTAGGAAGACGCCACGTTGCCGCCGCCCAGGCCCCGGTCGATGCCGTACTGAGCCACCTGCATGTCGAACACCGAGGTGACGTAGGCGTCGGAGCCGTCGGCAAGCTTGATCTTGCGGGCCGGCACGTTGCGGTACAGCAGGCCGTCTTCGCCGGGCTGGAAGTGGGGGAAGCCGACAGAAACCACGGCGTCGTGAGCGCTGACACTGCTCAGCTCGGCGCGGATTTCCGCCTGGCTGGCGGCGTTCTTCGGCAGCAGGTTCCACTTGCCCTCCTCGCCCCAGCGGAAGCCGACGGAGCCGTTGGGCGCGACGAAGGATTTGCTGTTTTCGTCGTAAACGATGGTCTTCCATTCCGGGTTGTTGCTCTCCCCCAGGGCGCCGTCGAAGTCGGAGGCGCGCAGGAAGCGGTCGGACACGTAGCCGTCGCCGTGCTGGCGCAGGATCACCTGCATCGGCAGATCGGTGTAGGTGCGGGCGTAGTCGGTGAAGTACGGGTCCTGCTTGTCGATGAAGAATTCCTTCAGGGCCACGTGGCCCATGGCCAGGAAGGCGGCGGCGTCGGTGCCCTGCTTCACCGGCATCCACAGGTCGGCGAACTTCACGTATTCGGCGTAGTCCGGCGCCATGGACACGATCTTGGTGCCCTTGTAGCGGGTTTCGATGGCGAAGTGGGCGTCCGGCGTCCGGGTCATGGGCAGGTTGGCGCCGGTGATGATGAGGTAGGTGGAGTTGTACCAGTCCGCCGCTTCCGGCACGTCGGTCTGCTCGCCCCAGGTCTGGGGGGAGGCCGCCGGCAGGTCGCAGTACCAGTCGTAGAAGCTGCCGCAGGCGCCGCCGATCAGGCTGAGGTAGCGGCTACCGGCCGCGTAGGAAATCATGGACATGGCGGGAATCGGAGAGAAGCCGTAGATCCGGTCCGGGCCCCACTTCTTGATGGTGTGCACGTTGGCGGCGGCGATGATCTCGTTCACCTCGTCCCAGTTGGTGCGGACGAAGCCCCCCAGGCCGCGCACGGAGGTGTACTTCTTGCGCTTGGCCGGGTCGGCCTGGATGGCGGCCCAGGCTTCCACCGGGTCTTTGCCCTCCTTGCGCTCGGCCCGGTACAGGTCCAGCAGGCGGCCCCGGATCAGGGGATGCTTCACCCGGTGGGGGCTGTACAGGTACCAGGAGAAGCTGGCGCCCCGCTGGCAGCCCCGCGGCTCGTGGTTGGGCATATCCTCCCGGGTGCGGGGGTAGTCGGTCTGCTGCATTTCGAAGGACACCAGGCCGTTCTTGACGAAAATCTTCCAGGAACAGCCGCCGGTGCAGTTCACGCCGTGGGTGGACCGCACCACCTTGTCGTGGCGCCAGCGGTTGCGGTAGACGTCCTCCCAGTGGCGGTCTTCGTCGGTAACGATGCCGTGGCCGTTGGAGAAGGTCTCCTTGACCTTGTCGAAGAACTTCAGTCGGTCGAGAAAGTGACTCATTTGTTTACTCCTAAATAAAGCTGGTAGCTGGTTGCTGGTTGCTGGTAGCTGGGTTGTGCGGCTTCGCCGCGCCGGTTTTGCTACCGGCTACCCGCTACCAGCTACCAGCTCAGGGATTCTTGATCTCGGCGCCGGGGCGCAGGTAGAACCACCAGTTGAGGATCAGGCACAGGGCGTAGAACACCGCGAAGCCGTACATGGCCATCTCCGGGGTGCCGGCCTTGATCTGGCCCTTGATCACCTCGGGGGCGATGAAGGAACCGTAGGCGGCCACGGCGGAAGTCCAGCCCAGCACCGGGCCGGCCTGCTGCCGGTCGAAGATCACGCCCACGGTGCGGAAGGTGGAGCCGTTGCCGATGCCGGATGCCGCGAACAGGACCACGAAGGTGATGAGGAACTGGCCGAAGAAGATTTCCGGCGTGGCCGAGTGGTAGGCCTGCATCATGATGTAGCCGGCGTAGCCCGAGGCCGCCACCATCACCGCGGAAATCACCTGGGTGACGATGGAGCCGCCCACCTTGTCGGAAATCCAGCCGCCCACGGGGCGGATCAGGGCGCCGACGAAGGGGCCGATCCAAGCGTAGGTCAGCGCGGACGGGCCGTTGGGGTTCTTCACGTGGGTCCACAGCCCGGTGGCGGCGTCCAGAACGTGCTTGTCGCCGAAGATCACCTTGATGGACAGGGGCAGCGCCATGGAGAAGCCGATGAAGGAACCGAAGGTCAGCACGTAGAGCACGGTCATGGACCAGGTGTGCTTGTTCTTGAAGATGGCGAACTGCTTGGCGATGTTGCCCTTCATCTCGCCGAAGGCGGCGAGCTTCATCACCATCAGGGTACCCACCATGATGAGGGGCAGGGCCACCCACATGTTGAGCACGCCCAGGCCGGTGGGAGCGGGCAGGTAGAAATACAGGCCCACTGCGGCGGTGACGAAGGCCAGGCCGTAGAGCCAGATGACCTTGACGAAGGCCGCCAGGGTACCGCCGATGTTGGGGGAAATCGGCAGCAGGTTGTTCATGCCGAAGTAGCCGAAGAAGGCCAGGGGCACCAGGAACACCAGCCAGACGAAGCCGGAGTTCTGCACCCAGGTGGCGGTACCGGCGGGAATCTTGCCGAAAATCCAGCCGGAATCCTTGGCCAGCACCATCGGATCGCCGCCGCCCAGGGCGCTGAACACGCCCACCGTCATCACCAGGGGGATCAGGATCTGCATGGTGGTGACGCCGAAGTTGCCCAGGCCGGCGTTGATCCCCAGGGCCGTGCCTTGCAGGCGCTTGGGAAAGAAGGTGCTGATGTTGGACATGGAGCAGGCGAAGTTGCCGCCGCCGATGCCCGACAGCAGGGCCAGGAGCTGGAAGGTGAACAGGGACGTGTCCTTGTCCTGGAGGGCGAAGCCGGTGCCGATGGCGGGAATCATCAGCATGGCAGTGGTGAGGAAGATGGTGTTGCGCCCGCCGGCCAGGCGGATGAAAAAGGAGGACGGGATGCGCAGGGTGGCGCCGGCCAGGCCCGCGATGGCGGTGAGGGTGAACAGGTCCTCGGACTTGAAGGGAAAGCCCAGGTTGGACATCTGCACCGTGATGATGCCCCACATCAGCCATACAGCGAAGCCCATCAGCAGGCTGGGGACCGAAATCCACAGGTTGCGATAGGCCACCTTCTTGCCGGTGGTTTCCCAGAAGGCGTTGTCCTCCACGTCCCAGTGGGGGACGTCGGTGGGCACGGCACCGCCGTGGATCGATCCGGCGGTGGCGGCTCCCACCGCTCCGCGCTGTTTGCTCTTCGTCGTCATGATTTGTGTCCTCCTGTTGCAGCAGTTGAAAGCGGGGTTATTCCATGTTGTCCATGATCTTCACCGGACGCCGGCGGATGACGTCGAGGGGCCGGACCTCGGTGAAATACATCCACATCAGCGACACCCAGACGATGCCGAACATCAGCATGAAGGCCGAGGAGCGCACACCGGTGAGGTCCACCAGGGCGCCGAACATAATGGGCAGGACGAAGCCCCCCAGGCCCCCGGCCAAGCCCACCACGCCGGAGATGACGCCGATGTTGTGGGGGTAGTCGTCGGAGATGTACTTGAACACCGAGGCCTTGCCCACGGCCCACGCCACGCCCATGGTGAACATCAGCACGGTGAAGGCCACCACGCCGAGGCCGATGTGGTAGGTCTGGGGGCCCTTCACGGTATGGACGGTGAAATCGGTCTGGGGATAGGACAGGAAGAACAGGCACACCAGGGACACCCACAGCACCCACCAGGTCACGGTATGGGCGCCGAACTTGTCCGACAGGACGCCGCCGATGGCCCGCAGCACGCCCCCCGGCAGGGAAAAGGCCGCCGCCAGCACCGCCGCGGTCTGGAGGCTGAAGCCGTACTCGGAGACGTAATACTTGGTCATCCACAGGGACAGGGCCACGTAGCCGCCGAAGACGATGGAGTAGTACTGGCTGTACTTCCACACCCTGGGGTCCTTCAGGGCGGCCAGCTGCTGCTTGATGGTGACGCCGTTGCCCACCTTGTGGTCCGGGTCGTCGTAGGTCATCACCCAGAACAGGATGGCCACGGCGGTCATCATCACCGCGTACACCTGGGGCACCATGGCCCAGCCGTAGGCCACCACGATGGTGGGCGCCACCAGCTTGGTCACCGCCGCCCCCGCGTTGCCGGCACCGAAAATGCCCATGGCCGTGCCCTGCTGCTTCTTGGGGAACCAGCGGGCGCAGTAGGCGATGCCCACGGTGAAGGAGCCCCCCGCCACGCCGACGAACAGGCCGGTCACCAGGAAATGCCAGAATTCCGTACCGTAGGAAATGAGGTAGATCGGCACGATGGTGCACAGCATCAGAATGAAAAACACGATGCGCCCGCCGAACTTGTCGGTGAGCATCCCCAGGGGCAACCGGATCAGGGACCCGGTCAGCACCGGTGTCGCCACCAAAATGCCGAACTCGGTCTCGTTGAGGCCGAGGTTGTTCTTGATCGGAATACCGATCACCGCAAACATCATCCACACCATGAAGCACGCGGTGAACGCCAGCGTGCTCATGATGACCACCGACCATGCCTTCTGTTTTTGCGTAGCCATCTTCCCCTCCTTTGGAGTAGTGCTCTGACCCACGCTGCAAGATTAGGCCCGCGCACCTTCCAAACCCATTCTCACGAAGTAGGGTTGGGGCGAGGTAAACGGGGGATGGGGGACGACTGGAGGAGGGAGGGAGGGGCTAGTTCTTCGGGGGGAGGGGGTAGTTCTTTTGGCTAGGGGAGGTGCCGTGGAATGCCCCCTAGCCCTTTCCACGCAAAAAGTGAAAAATAGCGCGGGGAAAGAAGAGTAGCGGGTGGGAATCGTTGCCCATCCCCATTATTGGGAAGTCCCTTTCATTCGTTAGGCTCCTCTAGCCGAACCCGATCGCAATTGGGTACAATGGCAATTGGGCTTCCAGGACGCCCGCCTCGCGAAAGCGCAAGCACCTCACAGTCGCAAGCATTACGCTTGCATACCCCCTCCGTGGCCAATAGCGAGATGGCCAATGTTTTGGAGTTGGTATGCACATTCACAAATCACAACTGCATCAATCTGCCGCACCTGAAGCATCGCAAGCAGTTTTGCGAGAAGCTAAGCGGTTGCACAAAGGTGCAACGTCAGAACAACTTGCTCTATCTCTGCCGGTACTTCGCCGAATACTTGCAAGTAATACGCTGCAACGAATCTCTTTGCCCGAATTACGCCGCAACAGAAGCATCGTCCAACGTAAGCACATACTGAGAATGCTTGCCATTGAGGCGGGCTTCGCCAATTGGGAAGAGTATCGCCAATCGTTGACTAGCATGAGGCCAGAGCAACTCAAGCACTTCGATATCGCCCGCCATGAGGCTGGTCATTTGAACCTCTGGTTTTCAACGCTCTCGGAAGCACAAGAGCATGCTGCAATGCATGGTGGTCGTGCCTTGCAGGTTGGTCAGCAAGGGGTTGTTCTCATAAACTCATGAACGAATTTCCGGTTTCTTGGTTAAGCAGAAACATAGCGCAACTATGGACCGGAACCTAACTGATCATTCAACGGGGACGCTTCGTGCGCCGCACGAAGCGTCAAGATAATCAAGATGTTAAGATTGTAGAGGTCATTGTGGTCAATCAGACATATTTGGACCCGACGCAGGAGCAGGGCCGCGCTTTCTTTACTCGCGGTATATCGGGCAGCATTGTCATGCTCAATTTGTTACGTTTTCGACCTGTCGCGGACTACTCTGCCCATCCAAATCTTGCGCCCGCCTCACCTATCACCGGCGAGGCGGCCTACCACCTCTACATGGAGCACACATTGCCATTCTTGGAAGCATCTGGAGGTGAGGTGCTGTTCTATGGTCAAGGCGGAGCATTCCTGATAGGTCCAAGCAATGAGCGTTGGGATGCTGCTATGCTTGTGCAGCAGTTCAGCGTTGCGTCGTTTCTTGCGTTTGCCTCAAACCAGGATTACCTGTCGGGCATCGGGCATCGCCTTGCAGCGCTGGAAGATTCGCGCTTGCTCCCATTGGTTCAGGAGCAAGTCTAACCATTCAATTTCAGCCGACGCCTTCGGCGCGATTAAACGCCAACGTTAGGCATCCAACGGAGCGGGAATGCACCCGATAGAACTTCTCATCAGCAAGGCGGATACCGCGATAAACCAAGAAGATTTCGAGACTTTGATCGATATCTATTCCGATGACGCGGTCCTTGTGGTTAAGGCGGGAATGAATGCTGTGGGAAAAGAACAGATTAAGAGAGCATTTGAAGCAATTGCGGCTCACTTCGAGCATAGTTTGGATGTGAAACAAGCGGGGATGGCAATCCTGGAAACTGGAGATACTGCGTTGGTGCTGGCCAAGACTGTTGTCTCAGCAAAGAATCTCCCGGCTACAGAACGGAAGGCCACCTATGTTTTCAAGAGAGGCAACGACAATCGGTGGGTATGCGCGATTGATAATTCCTACGGGCACGACCTGCTTGAAGAAAAGGCCTAACTAAGTTCGAGGCGACCTGCGCGAAAAGCCGCGCAGGCGCCTCAATCCCACGTTAGAGCGCAATAGTGCAAAGGAGAGCTGTAGTGCCAAGTGTGTTAATCGAAGTGAGAAGACAGTACACCCAAGAGCAAGAGGTCGCGATCATGGAAGCTGTTCACATGGCTCTCCGTGAAGCATTCAAGATCGTGCCGGGCGACAAAAATGTTCGGCTCATTGTTCACGATCCTCACCGCTTCGCATATCCGCCCGCCAGAGAGAATCCCGATTTCTACACTCACATCAGCATCGACGCATTTGCTGGGCGTTCTCTCGATGCGAAGCGCAATCTCTACAAAGCCATCGTCGGCAACCTGGAGCCACTTGGCATTCCCAAAGACCACGTAAAAATTCTCCTCAGGGAAATCCCGAAAGAAAATTGGGGCATTCGGGGTGGTCAGGCTGGCTGCGACGTTGAACTGGGCTTCAAGGTGGAGGTGTAATTGCGCTCTAACCCTGCGGTCAACACGGACCTTGCGCGATAAACCGCGCAAGGCCGGTTACCTCCACGTTATGCGTCATAGTGAATAAGCGCCGCGAAAAATGGCCAAACTAATCGAGTTCGAGACCGAGCGCCTCCGTTTGCGTCAGTGGCTCCCAAATGACCGTGAGCCATTCGCTGCACTTAACGCAGACCCGAAAGTCATGGAGTTCTTTCCGGCTCCGCTTGATCGAATTGCGAGCGACGCTATGGCTGACCGTTGTCAGGCCCTAATCGCCGAGAGTGGATGGGGCTTTTGGGCTGCCGAAACGAAGAAAACCACTCAATTCATTGGTTTTGTAGGTTTACACGTACCAATTGCTGAGCTTCCATTTTCTCCTTGTGTTGAAGTTGGTTGGCGGCTCGCCTTGCAATACTGGTACAAGGGTTTCGCTACGGAGGCTGCAAGGGGCGCTCTTCGTGTTGGCTTCGAGCTACTAAGCTTGCCCGAAATCGTGTCCTTCGCCGCAGTTCAGAATGCCAAGTCGCGGGCGGTCATGGAACGGCTTGGGATGCTCGAAGCTGCCACCACCTTCGAGCATCCCACTATGCCTGTAGGTAGTGCGCTTCGGCAACACTGTCTGTATCGGTTGTCGCGTGAACATTGGAGGGCACATGCCGCATCGGCCAAAGCATCGGCCAAAGGGGCCAGGCTCAATTTTCGCCGCTAATTCCTCAAGCCATGTGGGCATCCAACCGCACGCCGATGGTGCGGCAGACGGTTGCCAATGTTTTCAGCGTAGGGTTGCCCCGGGGGGAAAGCGCGCGGGATACCGCTTCGCGCTTCATGCCTGTGGCGGCGGCGATTTGGGTGAAGCCGCCCCGGGCCAGGGCAACCTGGCGCAACGCGGCCAGGAAGGCCATTTCCCCGCCGGGCTCGGCGATTTCCTCCAGGGCGGCGCGCAGATATTCCTCCGCCAGGGCGGGGTCGTTCTTGAGCATTTCCACGGTGGCTTCGTCGTGGGATTTCATGGCTTTCATGTCTGTCTCCTTTGCCAGTCTCGCCAATAGGCGACCGCTGTCTTGATGTCCGTGGCCTGTTTGCGCTTGTCGCCGCCGATGAGCAGCAGTATCAGCCTTTGCCCTGCCTGGGCGTAATACACCCGATACCCCGGCCACCAGTCGATCTTGAGCCCGCGTAGGGCGCAATAAGCGGAGCGCATTGCGCCGTATGTCTTGTGTGCGCTTCGCGCAGATAAATTGGGTGTCGGGGGCTGCCCGACAGCAGGTTACCTTCTTTTGCTTGCCCAAAAGAAGAGTAACCCAAGAAAAAGGCACCCCACTTCCCCGGCCCTTCGGGCTTCCCTGCGGTTTGCGGCCCAAGCGGGCGGGCGCGTAAACTCGGCCTGCGGCCTCAGACAAACGCGCCCGACTTCCCCCGCTTGGGCCGCAAATCCTCGGCGGCTCAGAGGGGAGACACGTCAAAACCACTTCGAAGCAACCGCCAGTCGTAGGTCGGGCATATATGCCCGACGAGTTCTTCTCGTCGTTTCTTCCTCAATGTCTAGCCCGTGTAGGGCGCAATAACCGAATGGCATTGCGCCGTATGGCTCAACATCCGGCGCAATACGGCTCACGCCTATTGCGCCCTACCTATGCTTCCTTGATGTCGGGCACATGTGCCCGACCTACACCTGTAACAAAAGTTACAGATTGGATTTCCGGACCGAGAGATACTCCTATCGGCCATGACACCACCAAGAGAGGCTTCATGAGACTTCCGGCCAAATACGGCAACCTGTTGTTCGGCGGCTTGCTGTCGAGCATCATGGTGACGATCATTTCGGGTACCGTGGTGGCGGTGAACCAGGGGCTGACGCCTGATTTCCCTCATCAATGGTTCAACGGATTCGCGACGGCTTGGCCCGTCGCCTTCCCCACGGTGTTGGTGGTCGCCCCGCGTGTGCGCAAGCTCGTGGCGCGATTGACCGAGTGACGGGCATTAAGTGATTGGGCACGGAGGAAACATGACCACGAACTGCACGGTATGTGGAAAACCAATCCTGCCGGACGCTACGGCTGCGCGCCAAAGCATCAGTTCCGCGATTTGCGGCGGTTGTGTCTCCCGCCTGTCCGAAACGTCCGATTACGCCGCGCTGCTTGAGGGAATCGACGCGCCCATCCTGTTGATGCAGGGAAATCCAAGGCAGGTGGTCAGCGCGAATCGAAAGGCTCTGGCGCTGTTCGGGAAAAAGCCGCAACACGTCGAAGGCCATCGAGGCGGCGAGGTGTTCGACTGCATTCACTCGTTCACCGAAGCGGGGTGCGGCAAGGACGTGAATTGCGAAGGCTGCAAAATCAAGGATGCGATTGTCGACACATTCGCTTCAGCCAATCCGCACCACGGCGTTTCCACCGGGCTGTCGATCAAGAAAGCCGGCGGCATAAGCAACTATGTGTTGCAGGTGTCCACCGAAAAGCTGGGGGACTTGGCCTTGGTCCGGGTGGAACGCTATGACGCCGACGCCCAGGCCGGCGATCAATCGGACGCGATCCCTTAAAGCCCGCGTAGGGCGCAATAGGCGCAAGCCGTATTGCGCCGGATGTTAAGCCATACGGCGCAATGCCCTTCGGTTATTGCGCCCTACGCGGGTTAAGGTCCAGGCAACGCGCCTATAATGAACGACCTTTATCTGACTGACCGGAACCCATGACCCTCCCCGTGCTCTCCCTTCTGGAAACCCGCGTACTCGGCGTCCTGGCCGAAAAGCAGCGCACCGTCCCCGATACCTATCCCCTGACCCTCAACGCCCTGGTGGCCGGGTGCAACCAGAAGACCAGCCGGGAGCCGGTGATGGATGCGACGGAGGCGGACGTGGCGGCGGCCCTGGACACCCTGCGGGGGCTGACCCTGATAATGGAATCCAGCGGCGGCCGGGTTTCCCGCTACGCCCACAACATCGAGCGGGTGTTGCAGATACCCTCCCAGTCCGTCGCCCTCCTCGCCACCCTGATGCTGCGGGGGCCGCAGACCGCGGGGGAGCTGCGCATCAATTGCGAGCGGATGCACAAGTTCGCCGACATTTCGGCGGTGGAGGGGTTTTTGAACGAACTGGCCGAGCGGCCCGCCGGCGCCCTGGCGGTGGAACTCCCCCGCCAGCCCGGCTCCCGGGAAAACCGCTGGGCCCACCTGCTGTGCGGGGCACCTTCCGCCGCGGATTTGGCCGCACCCGCACCGGCCCGGGCCGGGGGCGATGTGACGGTGGGGGAACTGGCCGCCCTCAAGGCCAACGTGGCGCGGCTCGAAGGGGAAGTGGACGGGTTGAAGGCCCTGGTGGCGAAGCTGTGCGCGGAGCTGGGGATTTCGGCCTAGCCGGCCGGACGAAAAACGCTCAGTACAACACCCGCCCGGGAATCGCCGCCCACAGTTCCATGGGCTCGAAGGCGCCGTCGAGGGCAATGCGCCGAGCGGGTACCCGGCGTTCCTCCCCGGGCAGGGCCAGTTCCCGGTACAGCTCGGCGTCGCAGAAGCCGATAGCGGCGGCCTCCTCCCGGGTGTTGGCGTAGTAGATGCGCTCCACCCCCGCCCAGTAGGCGGCGGCCAGGCACATGGGGCAGGGCTCGCAGGAGGCGTAAAGGATGCTGCCGTCGAGGCGGAAGGTAGCCTGGGCGCGGCAGGCCTCGCGGATGGCCAGGACTTCGGCGTGGGCGGTGGGGTCGTTGGCGGCCAGCACCCGGTTCCACCCTTCCGCCAGGACCTCCCCGTTGCGCACCAGCACCGCCCCGAAGGGCCCCCCCTCCCCCGTTTCCAGGCTGCGGCGGGACAGCTCCACGGCGCGCCGGAGGAAGGTTTCGTGGAATTGGGCGTCTTCGGCGTTCATGGCTCAATGGTAGCGCCCTTTTCCCCTTCCGTGCCAGCCCGCCCCCATTATGCCCTCGCCGGCCATCCCATGGTCTACGGTGTTGGATACATTGACAACACACCGGCCTGTGGTTATTGTTTCCAACATGCCTGCGCAGGAACTGATCCGCCGCCGCGTCACCCTCGCCAGCGATGCCTTTGCCGACATCGTGGTGTGGCAGCTTCCGCAGCCGGTACCGGGATGTTCCCACGCTTTCAAGTACCGGCTGGCGTTGGTGGTGAAAGGTGTGTGCGTCCTGCGCTACGACAACGAAACGGGCAAGGGCGATCACCGGCACGCGGGCAACGCCGAGATGCCCTATGGGTTCTCCAGCCCGCGCCAATTGGTGGCGGATTTCATGAACGACGTGAGGAGATGGCAAGATGAGCATGGTCACGCTTGAAGTACGCTCCCTGGCCGACACGCTTTCCGATGTGGCACAGGCGATGGAAACGGGCAAAACGTCCGCGCCGCGCCTGGCTTTCGAGACTCCGGAACTCTTGTTCAAGATACTGACCGGCAAGCGTTGGGAATTGCTGCGCACCATGGCCGGGGCCGGCCCCATGACGATCCGCGAGGCGGCCCGCCGCGTGGGGCGTGACGTGAAAGCCGTGCACGGCGATGTCCACGCCTTGCTCGACGCCGGAATCCTGGACAAGACGGCCGAGGGCAGAATCGTTTTTCCCTTCGACGCCGTGCATGTGGATTTCATGCTGAAAGTGGCCTGAAGCAGGCCATAGGCAACACCTACCTCCTGCTGAAAAGCCTGCACCTCCTCGGCGTGGTCCTGTTCCTGGGCAACATCATCGTCACCGGCTGGTGGAAGGTGATGGCCGACCGCACCCGCAACCCGGCCGTCATCGCTTTCGCCCAGCGCCAGGTGACGCTCACCGACTATGTCTTCACCGCCGGCGGCGCGGCCCTGGTGCTGGCCACCGGCGTCGGCAACGCGGTGCTCCACGGCATGGATTATCTCGGCATCAAATGGCTGGCCTGGGGTTTCTGGCTGTTCACCGTGTCCGGCGTGCTGTGGGCAGCGGTGCTGATCCCGGTGCAGATCAGGCAGGCCCGCCTTGCCCGCGGCTTCGCCCAGGGCGGGGAAATCCCGCCGGAATACTGGACGCTCGGCCGCATCTGGCTCGTGGTGGGCACCCTGGCGACGGTGGTTCCCCTGGCCAATCTCTACTGGATGGTGTTCAAGCCGGTATAAGGCCGTCTACAGTCCCCACCTCATTGCGCAATCGGCTGCAACGGGCTAGTACGAACTTAGGCGCCCCTGCCTGAAAAAAGGTACTGCCATGGCCCGCGTCGTCGGCATCGACCATCTCTCCCTCAGCGTCGGAGACTTCGACCGCTCCAAGGCGTTCTACGCCAAGCTGCTGGGCTTTCTCGGCTTCGAACTGGAGTGGGAATTCGACCATGTGGCCGGCTGGAACAACGGCCACACCATGCTGTGGATCCAGGAGGCGGAAGGGGAAAAGCACCCCCACCGCTTCGGCGACATCGGCTTTCACCACTACGCCTTCGAACTGGGGGAGCGGGCCGAGGTGGACGAACTGTACGAATTCCTGAAGAAGGAAAAGATCACCGTCGTGGACCCGCCGGCGGACTATCCGGACTACGGCGAGGGCTACTACGCGGTGTATTTCCTCGACCCGGACGGGATGAAGCTGGAGGGGATGTTCTTTCTCGAAAAGCGCCAGCGGCTGGCCGGGCGCTGATTCCCCGCAAGCCGCACGAAAGGAGGCGAACATGTCCCACCGACTCAAGGCCATGGTTCTGCTCGGCGCCCTTGCCGGCGCCTTCCCGGCCTGGTCCATGGAAGACGGCAGCCAACGGGGAAACCGCCTCCTGTTCGCCCAGCCTCAACTGTGCAACCGGGCATGGCTGATGCAATACTGCCCCCAAGGATGCAGCCAGGCCGCCCATTGCCGCGAAGCCATGGTCGATCACCGGCTGGACGCGGGGGATTGCATGGGGGACCCGGTCAAGGCGATGGATAAGATCGCCCTGGGCTGCGACGCATGCCGGCAGGTATTCTGCCGCTGATACCGGCCGGTGGATACCGAAACCGGACGCCGCTACTGGACGGGCGGGATGAGGGGAATCCGGAGGGTGAACTCGGCCCCCTGCTCGCCGTTGGCCGCCTGCACCGAGCCCTTCATGCTCTCCATGACCATTTTGACCATGTAGAGCCCGATTCCCGCTCCCGCATCCTTGGTGGTGAAATAGGGGTCGAACACCTTGGGCAGTATCTCCCCGGGGATGCCGCCGCCGCTGTCGCTTACCCGCACCACGCCGAAATCCCCTTCCCGGGCCAGCCTCACCCGGATTTCCCGGGGCCCGGCATGGGCCTGGATCGCCTCCTTGGCATTGTTCAGCAGGTTCAGCACCACCTGGGAGAACTCGTGGGGGAAACCGTGCCCGATGAGACTTTCCGACAGGTCCAGGGACAGTTCGATGCCGGCGTCCCGGAAGCCGGCTTCCACCATGAGGACGGCGTGCTTCACGGCCTCGGCCAAGTCGAAGGGCTGCGCCGCCTCTTCCGGCGCGAAGAAATTGCGGAAATCGTCGATGGTCTCCGACAGGCCGCGCACGATGCCGCCGAACTTGGACTGGTAGCGGCGCAGGGTTTCCGCCGTCAGGGCGCCGTCGGCATAGTCGTCCCCCAGGTTGGTCGCCAGCAGGGCGATCTTGTTGAGGGGCTGGCGCCACTGGTGGGCGATGTTGTGGGCAAGTTCGCCCATGGCCGCCGAGCGGGATTGCTGGATCATGAGATGGTCTTTCTTGCGGTTGTTCTCCACCTCCTCCCGCACCCGGGTTTCCAGGGTCGCGTTCAGTTCCTGCAGGGCCCGCTCGGCCCGCTGGTGCTCGGCGATCTCCGTTTCCAGGCTCTGGTGGTAGGCGCGCAGGTCCTCCCGCATGGCGGCGAAGCTTTCCACCAGGGAGCCCACTTCGTCGCCGGAGGTCTTGGGCAGCCGGGTATCGAATTGCCGCCTGGCCAGCCCCCGTGCCGCCTCCGCCAATTCCCCCAGGGGATGAGTCACCGCGGCCTCCACCGTGACCATCACCCCGAGCGCCAACAGCAGCACCAGGCCGCCGAAGATCCCGGCCAGCCGCCTGTATTGCTCCCTCACCGTGTCCATGGTGGGTCCCAGGTCGATTTTCACCACCAGCCAGCCCAACAGCACGCTCTGGGAGTGTATGGGCAGCCGCACCAGACGCACCTCCTCGGACTCCGCCGCCTTCGCCCCCTGATCGCCCAGCATCAGGGGATAGAGCTGCTGCCCGTCCCGGTTGAGCAGGCGAATGGAAACCCAGGTGGGGTTCTGCTGCTTCAGCACCGTCAGATTCTCGTAGATGGCGTCGAGCTGCTCGCTGACCATGAGGGGAAACAGCCCTTCCGCCACGCTTTCCAGGTGCCGCTGGGTCAGTTCCAGATGGTCCTTCTCCTCGTGCTGCAGTTCCTCCGGCAGCCACACGCCGTAGAGGTAGCCCCCCAGCACCAGGGCCGTGGCGAGAATCGGCAGGATGATTTTCGAGCGGACGCTTCCGCTCCATAGCCTCATTCCGGTCTCACTCCTCAACCCAGTAGCGGTCCAGCCCCAGCTTGGCCGCCGGCAGATAGTCGTCCATGCTGGTGGCCACCGCCTTCTGCATCGGCACCTTGTCCAGCAGCGGCTTCATCGCCGGGTCCTCCGACATGGCCAGGAAGGCGGCGCGAATCTTGTCCTGCACCTTCTTCGGCACCCGGGGATGGGCCGCCAGGGGATGGGACGGCAATTCCCCGGTGGTATACACCACCCGCAGCGCGTCCCGCACCGCCGGCTCCTGCTCCTGGAGGGTCTTCTGCACCCCGCCGGCGGCATCCACCAGGCCGTTGATGGTCTGGAAATAGGCCGAGGTATGGGTCTTGGCGTCCTTCACCGTCACCTTCACCTGATACAGGTTCGCCAGGTCCGCCTGCACCATCAGGCTGGCGCCGAAGGCGTTCAGGGTGGGCACCGCGACGGTCTTGCCCTGGAGATCTTCCGGCCGCTGGATCGGGCTGTCCTGGCGCACCACCACGATGCCCCGCAGGTTCTTCGCGTCCCGCACCAGGGGCAGGTAACCCTGGATGGGATAGAACTTGAGCACGTAGTAGGGATTGACGTAGACGAAGTCGTAGGCCCCCTTGCGCATCTGCTGACCGTACTCCACCACCGTCAGGGTGGTGGTCAGCTTGAGCTTCACCCCCGAGCGCTTCTGCAGCTCGTCCACGATGGGCTGCCAGATGGCGAACACCTTGCGCCGCTCGAACTGCGGCACCACGGCGAAGGAATACTCCGCCGCGGCATACGCCGGAACGACGGCAAGCGCCGCGAACCACGCGGCCAGCGCCAGGTGGAATACGCGGAACAGCCCTTTGCGGGCGGGATAAAAGCGGCTTTTCATTCTGCCTCCCCTTCGGCCAAATCCATGCCCCTATTGTGGCATCTCTCGCGGAACTTGGGGTACTGCCCCCGCCTGCGGCGACATATCGCTTGAAGTGTTACGCATCGCGTAATATGCTTAAGCCATGATCAAATCCTTCCGCTGCCCGGACACGGAGGCACTCTTTCATGACCGTCCCATTCCCCGCTTCCGGGCCATCGAGCGGCAGGCGCGCCGCAAACTGCTCTACCTGAGCCAGGCGCGAATGCTGGAAGACCTGCGGGTTCCCCCCGGCAACCGGCTCGAAGCCCTGAAAGGCGACCGCGCCGGCCAGCACAGCATCCGCGTCAATGACCAGTGGCGCGTCTGCTTCCGCTGGGCCGACGGCCATGCGGAAGACGTTGAGATCGTGGATTACCACTAGGAACCGCCATGACTGAAGAACTGCTTGACCCGATTCCGCCGGGGGAAATTCTCCTGGAAGACTTCATGAAGCCCCTGGGCATCAGCATCAACGCCCTTGCCCGGGACCTCGACGTGCCGCCGAACCGCATCAGCGAAATCGTCAACGGCCGCCGAGCCATTACCGCCGACACCGCCCTGCGCCTCGGCAAGTACTTCGGCGTATCGCCGGAACTCTGGCTCGGCCTGCAAGCCGACTACGACCTGCGCCTGACCCAACGCACCACCTGGCCCCAGGTGGAACCACGCATCCGGGCACGGGCAGCGTGAACCGACGAACGTATGAAAGCAAGTCTTAATGTTTAGCGAATTCGAAACCAGGAAATACGAAAAAATAATCGGGCAGTTCGTCGAAAAACGCCGCCCGCCGCATATCCGCAATGAACTCGACCTGGCCTTCCGCATTCAGGGACAGAGTGTGGAGATATTCGAAATTCGTCCCGTTTGGCGAGAACCAGACCAGAAAATGGAACACCCTGTGGCAAAGGCCACTTATGTCAAAACCCAGCACCTCTGGAAGGTCTTTTGGCAAAGGGCAGACCTGAAATGGCATCGCTACGACCCCAGTCCGGAAGTAAAAACACTCGAAGAGTTTGTAGCCCTCATCGAGAAAGACGAATATGCGTGTTTCTTCGGGTAAACGCGATTCTCGTTTGGGCAGATAGCGGCTTAGGTGGCATAAAGTCCCCGGGATCGGCATCAATGCCCTCTCCCGGAACCCTGGGCGTACCTCCCGACCACATTAACGAGATCGTCAACCGCCGACGCCCCATCGCCACCCACCACGCCCTGCGCCTCAGGTGGCGCCCCGCCTCCGCCCAAAGGCCGCGTTAACAAACCTGCCCGTCGGCTTGAATATGCGGGGAAGGGGGCTAAAGTTCAAAGCGACGGTTTCCTGGGTTATGCCGCTGTGCAGCTAACCCAGGATGCGTTTGCCGATTTTCAACCCTTTGCCGGGAGACCTCGCATAAATGGATGCCGCTGCTGCCAAGTTGTGGAAAGCCGCCGCAGCCTTGTTCATGGCGCTGGCGCTGGGAGCCTGCGCCACCCAGCTCGCCCCCAATTACGACAAAGCCCTGGTCGAAGGGCTCACCACCGCCAACACCCAGGCGATGGAATTGTTCGCCGCCGTTTCCTCTGGCACCAAGGCCGTGTCGTTCCCCTCCCGGGAAGAAAAATACAACCAGGTCATCGGCAGGCTGGACGCCCTCTCGATCCAGGCCGGCGCCCGGCCGGGGCCAAAAAACAAGGTCACCGACAGCGTCAATGCCGCCCTGAAAAAGCGCGGCATCGAGCTCCTCGCCGACGACGAAACCCCCAGCGCCACCGCCCTGAAAAAAATCTCGGCCACCCTCGTAAAAATGCGCGACACCGATCGTAAACAAGGCGTTACCGCCTACGAGGCCCTGGCTTTCAAGAACCAAGCCGCCATCTATATGGATCAGGCCCTCACCTACGAGAGCTTCCTGGAACGCTAGGGAAGCGCTGATTAATTCAGGCCGTTCGCCCTGAGGCATCGAAGGGTGAACGACCACTTGTTGTTTTGTCGCGTGTTCGTGCTTCGATACCTCAGCACGAACGGATTTCTTCAGTACTTCCCCAGGCCTTATGGGCCCAGAAGGAGATTAGCCATGTCCATCGACGTCAATCAGCTGGCTGCCGACATGAGAGACGCTGCCTCTCACGTCCTCGACCAGGACATCGCTGCCATCCGGGGCTTCGAGGAAAGACAGCTCAAAGCCATCGCCCAGCAAGCCGCCTTCGTCGAGACCGGCATCCTCAGCGGTCAGATCACCGACGAAACGCGGGACTTTTTCCTCGACGGACTCGAAGACATGGCCCTCAATTTCGTCAAAACCCTGCGGGGGCTGTTGACGGTTACCGTGGAGAAAGTTTGGAACGCCGTGGTAGGGGTGATTTGGGCGGCGATCAAAGCCAGCACTGGGATTAGTTTGCCAGTGCCGAATATTCATTGAACAGCAAAGCCTCTCCCATGCCCGCCACCCGCACCGAAACCGACTCCCTGGGCCCTGTTGAGGTCCCCGCCGACCGCTATTGGGGCGCCCAGACCCAGCGGGCAATGGGGCATTTCCCCATCGGGGTGGGGCGCTTCCGCTGGCAGCGGCCCATGATCCGGGCCCTGGGGCTGGTGAAGAAGGCGGCGGCGAAGGCCAACGGGGAACTGGAAGTGCTGCCGGCGGAGGTTGCCCTGCTGATCGAGCGGGCCGCGGACGAGGTGATCGACGGCAAGCTGGACGGGCATTTCCCCCTGGGGGTGTTCCAGACCGGCTCGGGCACCCAGACCAACATGAACGCCAACGAGGTGATCGCCAACCGGGCCATCGAACTGGCAGGGGGCGCGCTGGGGTCGAAGATACCGGTGCATCCCAACGACCACGTGAACCGGTGCCAGTCGTCCAACGACGTGTTTCCCACCGCCATGCACGTGGCGGTGGTGGAGGAACTGCACGAGCGGCTGTTCCCGGCGGTGCAGCAGCTCAAGGACACCCTGGCGGCGAAGGCGGAGGCCTACCGGGACGTGGTCAAGACCGGGCGCACCCATTTGCAGGACGCGACGCCCCTGACCCTGGGCCAGGAGGTCGGGGCCTGGGCGAGCCAGCTGGAATTCGGCCTGGAGGGGGTGTGGGCCACTCTCACCGGCCTTTACGATCTCGCCATCGGCGGCACGGCGGTGGGCACCGGGCTCAACGCCCATCCCCGCTTCGGCGAGCGGGCGGCCCATCATCTGGCCCAGCTCACCGGCCACCCCTTCCGCTCCGCCCCGGACAAGTTCTTCGCCCTGGCCGCCCACGATGCGCTGGTGCAGACGTCCGCCGCCCTGCGCACCCTGGCCGGGGGGCTGATGAAGATGGCCAACGACGTGCGCTGGCTGGCCAGCGGCCCCCGCTGCGGCATCGGCGAACTGGTGATCCCGGAGAACGAGCCGGGCTCGTCCATCATGCCGGGCAAGGTGAACCCCACCCAGTGCGAAGCGCTGACCATGGTGTGCGTGCAGGTGTTCGGCAACGACGCGGCGGTGGCCTTCGCCGGCAGCCAGGGAAATTTCCAGCTCAACGTCTACAAGCCGGTGATGGTCCATAACGTGCTGGAGAGCATCGAGCTGCTGGCCGACGCCTGCCTCGCCTTCAACGCCCACTGCGCCCGGGGCATCGCACCCAATTTGCCCCGCATCCACGAGCACCTGGAGGCCAACCTGATGCTGGTCACCGCCCTGGCCCGCCACATCGGCTACGACCGGGCCGCCAAGATTGCCCAGCAGGCCCACCGCGAAAGGATGTCCCTGCGGGACGCGGCGCTGGGGTCGGGAGATGTCAGCGCGGAGGAGTTCGAGCGCTGGGTGGTGCCGATGGAAATGACGCGGCCGGGGGAAGATTAGTTTTCCCCACCGCTTGACCGTAACCACTGCGCCGGTAGACTGGGCGCTTTTTTTGACCTGACCGGAGACCGCCATGCAACACGCCCCCATGACCGAACAGGATTTGGACCGCCTGGAAACCCTGCTGGCTGCCGACAACTTCCACGGCGAGGCCATGAGTCTGGACGTGCTGCAAGGCTTCCTGTGTGCCGTGGTGAGCGGGCCGGACACCGTGGACCCCGACGTGTGGGTGGCGGAAGTGCTGGGGGGCGCGCCCCGCTATGCCTCCCCGGAGCAGGAAAAGGAACTGCGGGAGCTGCTGCTGAAGTTCTACCACGACATCGACTCCGCCCTGGCCAACCGGGAGGAGTTCGACCTCATCCTGTACGGCTTCGAGGACGACCCGGAGGAGCTGGATTTCGCCTCCTGGTGCGACGGCTACGTCTACGGCAGCCAGATGGGGGAGGAAAACTGGTTCGAGGAGGCGGGGGAATTCGCCGAGGACCTGAACGAGAAGATGGAGGTGTTCTTCCTCCTCAACGGCCTGCTCAAGGAAGACGCCCTCAAGAACAAGGAACCGTGGATGCCGGCCAAGGAGGAGCAGCAGGCTCTGGAAGAGGCCCAGGATGCGCTGCCCATCGTCATCGGCGACATCTACCGCTTCTGGCAATCCCAGCGCAATCCGGTAGGCACGCTGCGCCGGGAATCCCCCAAGGTGGGCCGCAACGACCCCTGCCCCTGCGGCAGCGGGAAGAAATTCAAGCAGTGCTGCGGCCAGGAACCCACGACACACTGATGTAGCGCAGGCGGCGTAGGTTGGGCACAAGTGCCCAACACCGCTCAAGCACGTCGGGCATGTAGCCTGTCTACCCCGCCTGCTCCTCCCTCTGCACCAAGCCATGCTCCACCGCGTACACCGCCGCCTGCACCCGACTGCTGAGGTTGAGCTTCTTGAGGATGTTCTGGACGTGGATTTTCACCGTGCTTTCGGCCACGTTGAGGGCCCGGGCCACTTCCTTGTTGCTGGCGCCCTTGGCCAGGAGCAGGATGATTTCCGTCTCCCGGGGGGAGAGCTTTTCCCGCTCGCCTTCCGCTGACGGCGCGGCGGTTTCCTTGGGGTGGCGCAGTTCCTGCACCAGCTTGCCGGTCATCTGGGGGGACATCACCGACTCGCCCCGGGCGGCCCGCTGCAGGGCGTCCACCAGGAATTCGGTTTCGATGTTCTTCAGCAGATAGCCGGCGGCGCCGGCCCGCAGGCAGTCCACCAGGTCTTCCGCGTCTTCGGACACGGTGAGCATCACCACCCGGGTTCCGGGCACCTCCTCGTTGATGGTTTTCACCGCCTCCCGGCCCGAAACGCCGGGCATGTGCAGGTCCAGCAGCACCACGTCGGGGTTGAGCTGTTTGGCGCGCTTGATGCCCTCCAGGCCGTCTCCCGCCTCCCCCACCACCTCGAAGCCCTCCTGCCTTTGCAGCAGCAGCTTGATGCCGCTGCGGAACAGGGTGTGGTCGTCGACGATCAGTACGCGGATAGGGTTCATGCAGCCTCCTGTTGGATTTTTGCCAGGGTAAGGCGGACTTCGGTGCCGGCGCCGGGTTCGGAGACGACTTCCAGCCTGCCGCCGATGCGGTGGGCCCGCTCCTTCATGATGTTGAGGCCCACGTGGGAATCGCCGGGCTCGTGCCGGGGGTCGAAGCCGCGGCCATTGTCCCGCACTGAGATGGCGTAGGCGCCGTCCCGTTCCAGGGACACTTTCACCTCGCTGGCCCCGGCATGCTTGCGCACGTTGGACAGGGCTTCCTGGACGATGTGCAGCACCTGGGTTTCGTATTCCGGGTCCAGGGGAGCGCCGGTGCCGCTGATCTCGATGGCGGCCTGGATGCCGGTTTGGCCCTCGAATTTCTCCAGGGTGCTGCGGATGGCGCCTTCCAGGTCGGAGTGGTGAACCCGGGTGCGGAAATGCACCAGCAGTTCCCGCACGTCGTCGTAGCTTTCCTGCACCCCTTCGCGGATATGGGGCAGGGATTCCATGGCCTCCTGCTCGTTGCCGCGCTTGAGGGAGTCCTCCAGCAGCTGCACCTGGATGTTGAGGAAGGCAAGGCCCTGGGCGATGCTGTCGTGCAGTTCCTGGGCCAGCAGGTTGCGCTCCTCGGAGATGGCCAGTTCCTTTTCCCGGGACACCAGCCGCTGGTTCTCGATCGCCACCCCCAGGTGCTGGCCCACGGTTTCCAGCAGCTGCACTTCCTGGGGAGTGAAGCTGCGGCCCTCGTAGAAATAGAGGTTGAAAATGCCCAGCAGGCGCTTCTTCACCCGGATGGTGAATACCGAAACGGTGCGGTAGCCCTCGTGCTTGCAGTTGTAGAGCAGGGGCCGGTCAGTGGGCTGGTCCAGGTCCATGAACACCGGCTTCTCGTCTCGGGCGGCGCCGCCGCAGACGCATTCGCCCATGTCGAGGCAGGATTCCTTGCGGAAGAAGTCCTCCGACAGGCCCTCGGTCACCATCAGGTGCAGGGTCTGGCTGGGCACGTCCACCAGCCGCACCGCGCCGCCGTGGGCGCCGAACTGCACCATCAAGCGACGCAGGAAGCGGCGGCACAACTCCTCCACCGACGCCGGCTCGTTGAGGAAGGCGGTGATTTCGTACAGCAGGGCCAGTTCCTGGTTCTTCTCCTCCAGGCTGCGGGTCTTGACCTCCACCCGCTGTTCCAGGGTGGCATAGAGGTTTTGCAGGTGGTCGGCCATGTGGTTGAAGCCGTAGGCCAGGTCCCCGAACTCGTCCCGGGTGCGCACCGGCACGCGAAAGCTGAAGTCCTCCGCCGCCATGCGCCGGATGCCTTCCTGGAGCCGCCGGATGGGGCGGAGGATGAGCAGGAACATGAGGAAGATCAGCAGCAAGGTGCCGACGCTGGCCATGGCCACCAGGGACAGTTGGATGGTGCGCAACAAGCTGGTTTTGTGGGCGTTGTCCTGCTCGATGCGCAGCACCAGCTCGTTGATCATGCCCACGTAGCGCTCCACCGCCGGGCGGTAGGAACGCAGCAGGGTCTTGCGGGCCGCCGGGTCGGGGCTGGCCAGCACCTCCTCCAGCAGGGGCTTGATGTTGCCCTGCCACTCGCTCTTCAGCCCCGCCATCTGGGCCATCACCTCGGCGTTGCGGGGCAGGAACAGGGGGCGCAGGGGGTCGCCCCGCTCCAGTTCCGCCAGGGTCTTTTCGAAGGTCGCCATGTCGGCCCGCACTTCCCGCTCCATCACGCCGCCGTCCACGGCGTGGTAGATGTCGTGGTTGAGCAGGTAGGCCAGACGGTAGGAGCGCATGCGCTCGCTGCCCGCGTCGTTGATGGCCGCCGCGCCGCCTTCCAGTTGCCAGGAAACGTAAAGGGTGAGCCCGATGGCCACCAGGGCCACCAGGAAGAAAGCCACCAGGATGCCGATCAGCTTGGAGCTGAGTTTCTGGAAAACTCGGGTCATGAACGGGGTTCCGCTTGCTGGGACAAGCCCATATTCCACAAAGACGGAAGGGGTGTAAAGGCGGTTGGATCAAGAAACTACAATAAAAAGCGCCCCAGGAGATTCCCCCTCATGATCTACCGCCTCCTCGCCGACGGCATCGTCATTCTGCACCTGTCCTTCGTCGCCTTCGTCATGCTGGGCGGGCTGCTGGCCCTGCGCCGGCCCAAGGCCGCCTGGCTGCACCTGCCGGCAGCGCTGTGGGGGGCGTGGATCGAGTTCAGCGGCGGCATCTGCCCCCTCACGCCCCTGGAGAACTCGCTCCGGGCCAGGGGGGCGCAGGCGGGTTATGAAGGTGGCTTCGTGGAGCACTACCTGCTGGCCGCTCTCTATCCGGAAGGGCTGACGCGGGAAGTGCAATGGGCCTTGGGCGCCCTGGTGCTGGCGGTGAACGGGTGGGTTTACTGGCGGGTATGGCGGCAAAAAATCGGGAATTGAATCCCAGCCGTTAACGAACTATACCTGAGGGACAAAACCAACAAGCGCTTCCAGGGAGGCCCACCCATCAAGGAGAACCACCATGGCCAACCCCTTCGTGCATATCGAACTCCAAACCAAGGACCTCGCCAAGGCGAAGGATTTCTACAGCAAGCTGTTCGACTGGAAGCTGGAAGATATCCCCGTACCCGGCAGCGACGCCGGCTACACCATAATCAACGTGGGCGAAGGCACCGGCGGCGGCATGTTCGCCAACCCCGACCCCAACGTCCCCCCGCACTGGCTGGCCTACGTCGGCGTGGAAGACATCCAGGCCTCCACCAACAAGGCCCGGGAGCTAGGCGCCACCGTGGTGCAGGACGTGATGGAAGTGGACGGCTACGGCTGGCTGAGCGTCATCATCGACCCCACCGGCGCGGTGCTCGGCATGTGGAAGCCGAAGCCGATGTGATCATGTCGTCCGACAGCTACCGCAAAGAGGCGGCGGACGAGCACATCCGCTACGCCGTCGAACCCTGCCCCCTGGGACTGATCCTCGTCGCTGCCACTCCCAAAGGGGTTTGCGCTATCGAGTTCGACGACAGGGAAGAAGCGCTGGCCAAGCGTTTGCAGAAGCGCTTCCCCAAGGCCCGGCTCGAACCCGCCGACCCGGAATTCAAAGGCTGGATCGCCAAGGTGCTGCGCTACATCGAGCATCCGCGAGGCGTATTGGCCCTCCCCCTGGACGTGCAGGGCACGGTGTTCCAGCGCCGCGTCTGGCAAGCCCTGCAAGCCATCCCCGCCGGCCAGACCGCCAGCTATTCCGAAATCGCCCGGCGCATCGGGCAGCCCAAAGCCTATCGCGCCGTCGCCCATGCCGTCGCCGGCAACCGTTTGGCGATGGCGATTCCGTGCCATCGCGCGGTTCGCGCCGATGGTGGCTTATCGGGATATCAGTGGGGGATGGAGCGCAAAGCGGAATTGCTGCAGCGGGAAAAGGAAGAGTAGACGCCGGCGTACGGGATTCCTGTTCCCGCTGTCCTGCGATGGTTACGACTCGATCAGCTTCGTCACGTCTGCAATCAGATCGGCGACGAGCGCACGAAGCTCCGTGATGGTGGATTCTTCTACCTCAAGGAACCCCTCGTACTCAGCAAGATTCCGCTTCTGATGGGCCGCATCCAGTACCCGCCAACGGTGGGCAGGCCAATTCAGGGTATGGGTCAAGCATTGGAAGACCGTGTAGCGGTTTTCGCTGCGGTAGCCATGCCAGCGAAGGGCCGCCAGAGCAGCCCCATGGGCAGCATTGTAAGCGCTGATGAAACGGCCCTCGGGAGACAGGCTGGCAAGCTCGGCATCGGCCAGACGGATGCGCGCCATGGCCAGCATGCGCCTCACCTCCGCCTCGTTGCGCGCCTCGGCCTTTAGTTGGCCGATGCTCCCCAGATTATCGAGTGCCGACAAGCTCATCGACATCTCCGATCAGAGGAAGGATAGGCTGGGCGAGGACCCGATTGACAAAGGAATCCGGCTCGGCCCGGCGACGTTCGAATTCGGCAGGAGAATAGCAGGTCGGATTGATCTTCCTGCCCAATTCGGCCTCCAGCGGAAGCACCCGCTCAAGGACTTCCCCCAGCGCCAAATTCTCTCCGACCAGCATCACATCGATGTCGCTCTGGGCGGTGTCGGTCTGCTTGGCTACGGAACCGTATATCCACGCTGTACGCAAGCGCGGCGTCAAGGGGGATAAGGCTTCGCGCAATATCGGTTCTATGCCGAGGGTCTTTCTCGTTAGGGCGACCAATTCGCCGAAAACCGGACTGTTCGGATTGGCCTGGAAGCTGCGGAGGTTGCCGACCCGCTCGGAAGAAACCACGCCCGTTTCGGCAAGCTTACGCAGTTCCCGTTGAAGCGAAGCGCTCCCAAGGCCGGTGAGCCGGCGCAATTCACTCAGGTGAAAACTACGCTCAGGCTGCCCGAACAGCCAGCGGAACAAGCGACACTGGCTTTCGGAGAAGATGGCGGCGGCGATTGACATAGCCAAATTTTAGCACGATCGTGCCAATAATTAGCATGATCATCTTCTATCCTTCGGTGCCGCCCGCTCAGGCATTCGACGCAATGTCTTTCGGGGATTCCGTGCTACTCGGGCTGCACCTCTACCCTAGAAATGAGAATCCGGGCAACCGAAATCCCGAAATAAAAAATGGCGCCGTTTTTGACCGCGCCATTTTTCGATTCAACCTTGGTATCAGTTACTGTTGCTTTTCTTTTCCGCTTGGCGGTTCCAATTTCTTCACCGACTGATCAACTTCCAGATATTTGGTCATCGCCTCTTTTACCAGCTTCTCTGGACCTTGTGAAGCCACCCAAAAAAGTCCAGCTGCACCAAAGGTTAGTACCGAGCTAAAGATACCAACGGTGATGTTTTCTCCGACGCTGCGCCAAAATGTCTTGCTGACTGCTTTGACTATCTCGGCATCCTTCGCATCTTGCTTGGCCTTTTCTACTTGATCGGCAAGGGCTGCCTCAAGAAACTCATCCAGCAACTGGACCGCCTGTTCGCGGTAGTTTGTAATTTGGGATGGCAAATTGGTGAAGTTGGAGAACCCATCTTCAATTTCCTGGTCACTGGGCGCCTTACCGTTCTTCTTGGTGAAATCCTCGATCCACTCAATTTTTTGGCGCTTATACAGCGTATAGGCAACCATCCCGACGAAGTCATCGTCGTTCGAAACGAGGCTGTTAAAGATGAAGTTGTAGCCGTTAGGCATTGTCAATGATCACGCGTCTGCAAGCGCCTTCTTTGCAGCCGCGAATGCGCGGTTGATTTCAGAAGTGGACAGGCGAAGGCTGCCGCCACTGGACAGGACTCGATTAGCGCTGCTCACCGCCTTGGCCTTGATTAAGGCCTCATTAACCTTCAAGACGTCGGCGCGGGAAAACAAGTTACGCGATTTCATGCTCGTCCCCGATGGTTATTATGCTGGAAAAAGCTTGCGATTATACGTGTCTATAACGCTTTTACAAAGTCAGACTAGCATATTCGATGATGTACTGTTTCGCATTTAGCTCGCGTAGGTGCAATAATCCGAAGGGCATTGCGCCGGATGTCATTGTCTGGCTGACCGCCCGGTAGACACCCCTTGACCCCAGTTCCGAACTTCTTGGTACGGCCCGCCCAATGCCGTTTTTGTGAGAAACAACTATTTGTGAGAAACAACTAATAAAGGTTCTCAGGCGCATCCGCTACGGGGTCAGCTCCCCGTGCTATGCACGGGGCCCCTGCTCCTCCCTCCGAAGGGGCTACTCCCACTCAATCGTAGCAGGCGGCTTGCCGCAGATGTCGTACACCACCCGGTTGATGCCGCGGACTTCGTTGATGATACGGTTGGACACCTTGCCCAGCAGGCTATAGGGTAGTTCGGCCCAGTGGGCGGTCATGAAGTCGGAGGTTTGGACGGCGCGCAGGGCGACCACATAATCATAGGTCCGGCCGTCGCCCATCACGCCCACGCTCTTCACCGGCAGGAAAACGGCAAAGGCCTGGGAGGTTTTCTCGTACCAGCCGGCGGCGCGCAGTTCTTCGATGAAGATGTGGTCGGCGCGGCGCAGCAGGTCGGCGAAGTCGCGCTTCACTTCGCCCAGGATGCGCACCCCCAGGCCGGGGCCGGGGAAGGGGTGGCGGAACACCATGTCGTGGGGCAGGCCCAGAGCCAGGCCAAGTTCCCGCACCTCGTCCTTGAACAGCTCCCGCAGGGGTTCCAGCAGTTTCAGGTGCAGGGTATCCGGCAGGCCGCCCACGTTGTGGTGGGACTTGATGGTGTGGGCCTTCTTGGTCTTGGAGCCGGCGGATTCGATCACGTCCGGGTAGATGGTGCCTTGGGCCAGCCACTTCGCCTTGGGCAGCTTTTCGGCTTCTTCCTGGAACACGTGGACGAACTCGCGGCCGATGATCTTGCGCTTCTGTTCCGGGTCGGTGACGCCGGCCAGTTCGTTCATGAAGCGTTCGCGGGCGTCCACGTGGATGACCCTCACGCCCAGGTTCTTGGCGAAGGTTTCCATCACCTGCTCGGCCTCGTTCAGGCGCAGCAGGCCGTTGTCCACGAACACGCAGGTGAGCTGGGTGCCGATGGCGCGGTGCAGCAGGGCCGCCACCACGGAGGAATCGACGCCGCCGGAGAGGCCCAGGATCACTTCGTCGGAGCCCACTTCGGAGCGCACCTTGCCGATGGCCTCTTCCACGTAGTCGGGCATGTTCCAGTCGGAGCCGCAGGCGCAGATGTCGTGCACGAAGCGCTGGAGCAGGGCCTTGCCCTGGAGGGTGTGGGTCACTTCGGGGTGGAACTGGAGGGCGTAGAACTTGCGGGATTCGTCCGCCATGCCGGCGATGGGGGTGGCGGCGTTTTCGCAGATGATTTTGAAGCCGGCGGGTAGCTCGGTGACCTTGTCGCCGTGGCTCATCCACACGTCCAGCCAACCTTCGCCGTTGCCGCCGGTGCGGTCCTGGATGTCGTTCAGCAGCGCGGTATGGCCGTGGGCGCGCACTTCGGCATAGCCGAACTCGCGCTTGGCGGCGTTCTCCACCTTGCCCCCCAACTGGGCAGCCATGGTCTGCATGCCGTAGCAGATGCCCAGCACCGGCACGCCGAGATTGAACACCACGTCGGGGGCGCGGGGCGTCTCTTCCTCGTACACCGAGGCCGGGCCGCCGGAGAGGATGACGCCGGCGGGGTTGAAGTCACGGATGAACTGCTCGGTGACGTCGTAGGGGTGCAGTTCGCAGTAGACGCTGGCTTCCCGCACGCGGCGGGCGATGAGCTGGGTGTACTGGGAACCGAAATCGAGGATGAGAATCTTCTGGTGGGCCATGGTATTCGTCCGTTGGTAATAAAAAAGGGGTGCCGGTGCACCCCTTCGGAGTTTTGCGCCTTACTCCACGTGGTAGTTGGGCGCTTCCTTGGTGATTTGCACGTCGTGGACGTGGGACTCGCGCATGCCGGCCGAGCTGATCTCCATGAAACCGGCCTTGGCGTGCACGTCGGCGATGGTGGCGCAGCCCAGGTAGCCCATGGAGGAACGCAGGCCGCCCATCAGCTGGTGAATCACGCCCAGCACGCTGCCCTTGTAGGCGACGCGGCCTTCGATGCCTTCGGGTACCAGCTTGTCGGCGTTGCCTTCGGCATCCTGGAAGTAGCGGTCCTTGGAGCCCTGCTGCATGGCGCCCAGGGAGCCCATGCCGCGATAGGACTTGTAGGAGCGGCCCTGGAACAGCTCGATTTCGCCCGGAGCCTCTTCGGTGCCGGCGAACAGGCCGCCCAGCATGACGCAGTCGGCGCCGGCGGCGATGGCCTTGGAAATGTCGCCGGAGTAGCGGATGCCGCCGTCGGCGATCACCGCCACGCCGGTGCCCTTGAGGGCTTCCACCACGTTGGCCACGGCGGTGATCTGGGGCACGCCCACACCGGCCACGATGCGGGTGGTGCAGATGGAGCCGGGGCCGATGCCCACTTTCACCGCGTCGGCGCCCATGTCCATCAGGGCCCGGGCCGCGTCGCCGGTGGCGATGTTGCCGCCGATGACCTGTACCTGGGGGAAATTCTTCTTCACCCACTGCACCCGGTCCATCACACCCTGGGAGTGGCCGTGGGCGGTGTCCACCACGATCACGTCCACGCCGGCGGCGGCCAGCAGTTCGACGCGCTCTTCGGTGCCCTCGCCCACGCCGACGGCGGCGCCGGCACGCAGGCGGCCCAGGGCGTCCTTACAGGCGTTGGGGTGTTCGGTGGATTTCTGGATGTCCTTGACGGTGATCAGGCCGCACAGATCGAAGGCGTCGTTCACCACCAGCACCCGCTCCAGGCGATGCTTGTGCATCAGGGCCTTGGCTTCCTCGGGGTTGGAGCCTTCCTTCACCGTCACCAGGCGGTCACGGGGGGTCATGATGGCCTTCACCGGCTGGTCGAGATTGGTTTCGAAACGCAGGTCGCGGTTGGTGACGATGCCCACCACCTTCTTGCCCTCCACCACCGGCAGGCCGGAAATCTTGTGCTGCCGGGTGATCGCCAGCACGTCGCGCACCAGCATGTCGGGGGAGATGGTCACCGGGTCCTTGAGCACGCCGCTTTCGAAGCGTTTCACCTTGGAAACCTCGGCGGCCTGGGCCTGGGCGGTCATGTTCTTGTGGATGATGCCGACGCCGCCTTCCTGGGCGATGGCGATGGCCAACCGGGCTTCGGTCACGGTGTCCATGGCGGCCGACACCAGGGGGATGTTCAATTCGATTTCCCGCGTGAGCCGGGTTTTCAGGCTGACATCGCGGGGAAGAATAGCGGAATGGGCGGGAACGAGAAGGACGTCGTCGAACGTCAGGGCCTTCTGGAGAATGCGCATTGTTTTATCCTTGATTCCAAAAGAACATTATACGCATTAAGTGCCCGCCGGTAAACAGCTCCAGCCCCATGGCCCGCCAAGCTCGGCTAGCCAAGGAGGGGGCCGGAAAGGTATCATTCGGCGCAAACAAAAACCCAATGTGGTTCTGGGACACACTCTTGACCAGGTTATAACTCGGAAGGTTGGCAGAGCGGTTTAATGCACCGGTCTTGAAAACCGGCGTGTCGGCAACGGCACCGTGAGTTCGAATCTCACACCTTCCGCCATCCCTAACTAAAATGGTCCCATGAACGCCACAACCCCCCTTCACCAAATCGTCATTGTCGGCGGCGGCGCCGGCGGACTGGAACTGGCCACCCGCCTGGGGGACACCCTGGGCCGGAAGAAGCGCGCCGAAATCACCCTCATCGACCGCTCCCGCACCCACCTGTGGAAACCCCTGCTGCACCAGGCCGCGGCCGGCAGCCTGGACATCGACGACCACGAGCTGGACTACATGGCCCAGTCCCGCTGGCACCATTTCCACTTCCGCCTGGGCGCCATGGACGGCCTGGACCGGGCGAAGAAGGAAGTCCACGTGGCCTCCACCTTCGATGAGGAAGGACGGGAAATCGTCCCCCGCCGGGTGTTCCGCTACGACACCCTGGTGATCTGCGTCGGCAGCATCAGCAACGACTTCGGCACCCCCGGCGTAAAGGAATACGCCACGGCCCTGGACACCACCCGGGAAGCGGACCGCTTCCATAAGAAGCTGGTCAACGCCTGTATCCAGGCCAATACCCAGGCGGCGCCCCTGCGCCCTGGCCAACTGAAGGTGGTGATCATCGGCGCCGGCGCCACCGGGGTGGAACTGGCGGCGGAACTGCACAAGTCCACCCGGGAACTGGCCGCCTTCGGCCTGGACAAGATCGACCCGGAACGGGACGTGCGCCTGAGCATCATCGAAGCCTCGGAGCGCATCCTGCCTGCCTTGCCACCCCGCCTGTCCAGCGCCACCCAGGCGGAACTGGCAAAACTCAAGGTGGAAGTCCACACCGGCACCCGTGTCACCGGCGTCACCGCCGAGGGGGTGCACACCCAGGACGGCGGCTTCTATCCCGCCGAACTGGTGGTATGGGCGGCAGGCATCAAGGCACCGGACTTCCTCAAGGACATCGAGGGCCTGGAGACCAACCGCGCCAACCAGTTGGTGGTCGGCCCCACCCTGCAATCCAGCCGGGACGAGGCCATTTTCGCCTTCGGCGACTGCGCCGCCTGCCGCTGGCAAGGCCGGGAACAAACCGTCCCGCCCCGCGCCCAGGCCGCCCACCAGCAAGCCGCCCTGCTGGTGAAGAACATCACCCGCCGGGTCAGGGGCCAGCCGCTTTTGCCCTTCCAGTACCGGGACTTCGGCTCCCTGGTGTCCCTGGGGGAGTACAGCACGGTGGGCAACCTGATGGGGGGACTTACCGGGGGCAGCATCATGGTGGAAGGCCATTTCGCCCGCCTGATGTATATTTCCCTCTACAAGATGCACCTCCTGGCGCTGCACGGGTTCTGGCGCGTGGTGCTGGACACCCTGGCGCGCCTGATCAACCGACGCACCGAGCCGCGGATCAAACTGCATTGAACTGAAAACATCTTGAACCGCGGAGGACGCAGAGGTACGCAAAGGAACTTCAGAAAAACCGGATTCACCAGGGTTATATCTTTCACCTTTCCAATCCTGCCTGGTTTTTTCCTCCGCGCCCCTCCGCGTCCTCCGCGGTGAAAAGCCTGTATGAATTGAGATGAATATGCCCTCCTCCCAACCCCAACGCATGGCCTGGCTTTCCATCGCCGCCTCCGTCGCCACCCTGGTGCTGAAATTCGGCGCCTACTTCCTCACCGGCTCGGTCAGCCTGTTCTCCGACGCGGCAGAATCGGTGGTGAACCTGACGGCGGGTTTCGTCGCCCTGGCGGCCCTCACCATCGCCGCCCGCCCCGCCGACAGCGGCCATGCCTACGGCCACGACAAGGCGGAATATTTCTCCAGCGGCATGGAGGGGGGCCTGATCCTGGTGGCGGCCATTTCCATCATCTACGCCGCCGTGGAGCGCTTCGTCCACCCCGCCCCCCTGCACGATCTGGGCCTGGGCCTGGGGATTTCCCTGGTGGCGGCGGCCATCAACTACGGCGTCGCCGTGGCCCTGATGAAGGCCGCCAAGCGTCACGACAGCATCACCCTGGAAGCCGACGCCCAGCACCTGATGACCGACGTGTGGACTTCGGCGGGCATCGTCGCCGGCCTGCTGGTGATCATGTTCGCACCGCCCCAGTGGCAGATCCTGGACCCCATCATGGCGGTGGCCATGGGCCTCAACATCGTCTACACCGGCATCAGCCTCATCCGCCGCTCCTGGGACGGCCTGATGGACGCCGCCCTACCGGCGGACGAAGTGGCGCAGATCGAAGCCGCCATCCGGAGCGAGATCCCCGGCAACGCCAGCTTCCACGACCTCAAGACCCGCAAGTCGGGGCCCCGCCGCTTCGCCGAACTCCACCTGCTGCTGCCCGGCGGCACCAGCGTCACCGACGCCCACCACCTGTGCGACCGCATCGAGGCCGCCATCGAAGCGGCTTTTCCGAAGGCGCACATCACCATTCACGTGGAGCCCATCGAGGAACACCCCTGATCCTTGTAGCGCAGGCGACCTCGCCTGCTGTTATGGGTTTTGTCGCGCCTCGCGCGGGTTAATTGGGTGTCGGGGGCTGGCCGACCACAAGAAACCGGAAGACCTGATCGGCGAGCACGGGCTGCTAAAGCAACTCACCAAGGCCCTGGCGGAAAGAGCGCCGCAAGCCGAGATGGCCGAGCACCTGGGCCACGGCAAGCATGAGCCGGTAGCCAACCCCGCCGGCAACACCCACAACGGCAAGAGCCGGAAGACGCTCAAAGGCGACTTCGGCGTGGCTTGCACAGCTTCATTGACGCCGAAGATGCTATGGATATCGGCCGCACCACCGTAGCCAACTCCGCGTAGCGACCCACGAGTTGATCGACCGAGAAGCTTGTGGCGGCGATCTTCTTTTCGAACTTGCGCCGCCCGAGAGTATCGGTCGGCGCTCGTAAGAAGCCGGATGCCCGTCCAGGGCGGCCAAACAACGCTCCTTCCTCAGTCGAGGGGGAGAAGGGAGAAACCGCCGTACCGTCTGCGTTCTCTGCAGTTCAGTATTCTCAGGCGTCGCCCCGAGTGGCATCGGCCCAGTTGTTGGGGGTTTCGTACAGGCGCACCCGCTCCAGCCGCAGGCGGTTGCCGTAGACGTCCCGGTAGGCGGGGTCCAGCAGGCGGAAAGCGGCCAGGGCCAGGTTCTCGGCGGTGGGCACCACGTCCAGCACCACCGTCTTGTGGTCCGGCAGGGCACGCAGGAAGTCCATCACCGTCTCGTCGCCGGAATAGACCAGGAAGGCGTGGTCCCAGGCGTCCACCACCTGGCGCTTGGCGACTTCCTTCACGTCGCCGAAGTCCATCACCATCCCCTCTTCGGAGGCGCCGGCGGCGGCGATGATCTCCCCCGAAAGGGTGATCTCGATGGCATAGCGATGGCCGTGAAGATGCCGGCACTGGCTCTTGTGGTTGGGAATGCGATGGCCGGCGTCGAATTCGAGTCTGCGGGTGATGCGCATGGGAGTGAGGGAATCGGGGGAAAGCGGCCCATTATACACCGGCCCCGCTGGAGGATAGAATTCGCCTTATGTCTTCGGTTCTTACCCCCACCCGCCACGACCGCGACAGCGCGGGCCTCACCTACGTCTACCCGGTGGTGTCCCGCCGCGCCGGCGGGGTGTCGGTGGGCGTCAACCTCAATCCCAACAACGCCTGCAACTGGCGCTGCATCTACTGCCAGGTGCCTGGCCTCCAGCGTGGCAGCGCGCCGCCGGTGGACCTGCCTTTGCTGGAGAAGGAACTGCGCGGCTTCCTGGAACAAGCCCTCTATGGCGATTTCATGGAGCAAAAGGTGCCGCCGGAAGCCCGGCGCCTCAACGACATCGCCCTCTCCGGCAACGGCGAACCCACCAGCGCCGCCGAGTTCGAGCAGGTGGTGGAACTGATCGGGCGGGTGATGGCGGATTTCGGCCTGGTCGGCCAAATCAGGCTGGTGCTGATCACCAACGGCAGCCTGATCCAGCGGGGGAACGTGCGGCGGGGACTGAAACGCATGGCGGAATTGGAAGGAGAGGTATGGTTCAAGCTGGACCGGGCCACCGAACAAGGCATCCGCAAGGTGAACGGCAGCCGCATCACTCTTGCCCGGGCCCAGGCCAACCTTACCGCCGCAGCGGCGCTGTGCCCCACTTGGCTGCAAACCTGTATGTTCGCGGAAGACGGACATCCGCCGGACGAAACGGAGCTGAAAACTTACCTGGAGTTTGTCGCCGATACCCTGAGACAGGGCGTTCCCCTGCGGGGAGTGCTGCTCTACGGACTGGCGCGGCAACCGATGCAGAAAGGGGCGGAGCGCCTGTCGGCACTGCCACGGGAATGGATGGAGGATTTCGCCCGGCGCATTGCCGGGCTGGGACTGGAAGTTAAGGTTACCGCCTAAACGTAGGCGTACCGCTTACTGGCCATCGCCCTTTTTGCCGGACTTGGCCTCCTTCCGCAACTGCTTGTACAGGTCCGGCTGGATGGTCTTGAGGTAGTCGATCACGTCGAAATCCTCTTTCTTCACCCGGCTGAGGTCCACGTCCTCGACGTAGACCAGGCGCAGCAATTCCTTCACCGGCTTAGGCATGTTGCGCCCGCTTTCGTAGCGGGAACCGCCGCTTTGGGTCACGCCGATCTTGGTCCAGAATTCCTGCTGGTTCAGGCCGAGCTTCTTACGGATTTCCCGGGGATTAAGCAGCTTCTCGAATAACTTCATTGTCCTGGCCTGCCTCAATGTAAGGGTTTACACGTATTTTTGCTTTCCCGTTCCGCTCTGTCAAGGCAGCCACGAAAGGGGATTCCCATTTTTCCTATAATACTAAACATAGTAGATGATGTTCGCATACCGGAGAACCGCAAACATGCGTACCGTTCCCAGCTTACCGCCACCGATCAGCATCCCGGAGGAAGGGCCGGGGGTAAAAGCACTCGGCTCGAGCCGGGCGGCAAGGAGGGTGACTGAACCTGCCAAGCCGCCTCGGGTAGTAAACCGCTACGACGGTGGAGGGGCCAGCGCCGAAGAGTCCGGCGGCGAGCATCAGCGCTCCGGCGAAGACCGGCGAAAGCTCTGCCGCCGCATCGACAAAGGCGCCTCCCCCTTGATGGACACCCGTGCCGACAGGGACCGCCGCCACCGCAATCGGCGCCAGGAAGACATCAAGACCAACGTGGAAGAAAAAGCCTAACTCGCCACCCCTCTCTGCCACCGCAACGCCTTCACGGCCCACAGCCAGACGTACTGGATGCCCGACCCCGCCGTTGCCGCTGCCACCGCCAGAAACGCCGCCGACAACAGGTCCTCCCCGCCCAGCCAACCGGCGGCATTCCCCACCACCCATAGCACCAGGCCGACCTGGAGGAAGGTGTTCAGCTTGCTCAGTCGGGTGGGCACCATTTCCAGCTTCCCCGTGAGCATCCGGTAGGCCAGGGCACCGGCCACGATCACGGCGTCCCGGGCGAGGATCAGGAGCACCAGCCACCCGGGGAGGCGGCCGACGCAGGCGAGGGGAAGCACGGTGGCGAAAATCAGTAGCTTGTCGGCAAAGGGATCGAGAAAAGCCCCCAGGCGGCTGGTCTGGTTGAAGCGCCGGGCGACATACCCGTCCAGGGCGTCCGAGACACCGGCAAGCAACAACACCCCCACCGCCGGGGCGAACGCCTCCTCCAGCAGCAGATAGGCCAACAACGGCGCCAACAGGGCGCGCATCAGAGTCAACGCATTCGCCAGATTCATCCTCGCAGCCCCCCAGGGAAAGCTAGCTTCGGGACGCCTGCCGGGAAGACGGGCAGGGCGGTTTCCGGCTATTATATCCATCGCGCCGCAAATGTCGCTGTTGGCGGCCGATTTGTTGACCCCCCGCATCAGGAACTGCCGCACCATGGATGAATACATATTCTTCGACCCCCACCTCCGCGACAAATTCACCCACCGCGCCCGGGAATTGGGCGTGGAATATCACCTCCAGGATGACGACCTGGGCATCGTGGTGGCGATACCCGAGGATCTGCCCGAAGAGGTGACGGATTCCCTGGAGGCCTGCTACGAACAACTGATGGAAGAACAGTCCGAACTGGTGGACCAGTCCGAGGGCGGACTGAAAAAGCATTTGGCCGGTGTGCGCCTCGACCTGCCCGGTGGCCGCTCCTGCATGGTAAAACTGGACCCGGACATGGCCAACCGCCTGCTGTCCTGCTTCAGCCTGGACGAAGTGCAGGAACTCTTTGCCGCCGTGGCGCGCAGTATCGAATCCCCCGACGACGAACCCCTGTGCAAGTGCTAGATTTTTCGATTGAAATTGTCATATCGATGTAACAGGCACGGTCCATCCTTGCGTCTCACAAGGAGGACCACCATGCCGCACTACATCGCATTGATCCATGAATCCGGCAACGCCGACTACCGCGTAGACTTTCCCGACTTCCCCGGCTGCGATGCCGCTGGCAAGACCCCGGCGGAAGCCTGGGTCCAGGCGAGAAAAGCACTTTCCACCCGGGTCGAACACCTGCGCAGCGCCGGCCTGAACCTACCTATCCCCAGCCGCTTGAGCACCGTCGCCGGCCTCCGCACCTCCAGCCTTCACGACGTTTTCTCCGTCCGCGTCTAAGCTTTTCCGTGCCTATCCCCTCCCCTGTAAAACCGGGGGAGCGGCTCTCGTCTTGCGCCGATAATTCGGCTAGAATCCGTTCTTTTTACGGACAAAAACACTTTTTCATGGCACTCATCGTTCAAAAATACGGCGGCACCTCGGTGGGCAGCGTCGACCGCATCCGGCAGGTAGCCCGCCGCGTCGCGAAATTCAAGGCCTTAGGCCACCAAGTGGTGGTCGTATTATCCGCCATGAGCGGCGAAACCAATCGCCTCATCGCCCTGGCCAAGGAAATCCAGGCCAGCCCCTCTCCCCGGGAAATGGACGTACTGATTTCCACCGGCGAGCAAGTCACCATCGCCCTCCTGGCCATGGCCCTGATGGACCTGGGCGTGCGCGCCAAGAGCTACACCGGCTCCCAGGTCCGCATCGTCACCGACAGCGCCTTCACCAAAGCCCGCATCCTGTCCATTGACGAGGACAATATCCGCGAAGACCTCAACGCCGGCAACGTCGTGGTGGTGGCCGGCTTCCAGGGCGTAGACGAGCGGGGCAACATCACCACCCTGGGCCGCGGCGGCTCCGACACCACCGGCGTGGCCCTGGCCGCAGCCCTCAAGGCCGACGAATGCCAGATCTACACCGACGTGGACGGCGTCTACACCACCGACCCGCGCATCGTGCCCGAAGCCCGCAAGCTCAAAACCATCACCTTCGAGGAAATGCTGGAAATGGCCAGCCTCGGCTCCAAGGTGCTGCAAATCCGCTCCGTGGAATTCGCCGGCAAGTACAAAGTCAAGCTCCGCGTCCTGTCCAGCTTCGAAGAAGAAGGGGAAGGCACGCTCATCACTTTCGAGGACGACCAGAAAATGGAACAACCGATCATCTCCGGCATCGCCTTCAACCGCGATGAAGCCAAAATCACCGTGCGCGGCGTGCCCGACAAGCCCGGCATCGCCTACCAGCTCCTCGGCCCCGTGGGCGAGGCCAACATCGACGTCGACATGATCATCCAGAACGTCGGCTCCGACGGCACCACCGATTTCTCCTTCACCGTCCACCGCAACGAATTCGCCAAGGCCATGGATATCCTCAAGGGCGTCCAGGCCCAGGTCGGCGCCAAGGAAATCAGCGGCGACGACAAGATCGCCAAAGTCTCCGTGGTGGGCGTCGGCATGCGCTCCCACGCCGGCGTGGCAGGCGCCATGTTCAAAACCCTGGCCGCCGAAGGCATCAACATCCAGATGATCTCCACCTCGGAAATCAAGATTTCCGTCGTCATCGACGAGAAGTACCTGGAACTGGCGGTGCGCGTCCTGCACCAAGCCTACAACCTCGACCAGGCCGCCTGATCCCGATTGACCTTTTACGGTCGAATCGGTATCCTAGCGGCCTTTGTGGAGAGATGGCCGAGTGGTCGAAGGTACTCCCCTGCTAAGGGAGCGTAGGGTTTATAGCCTTACCGAGGGTTCGAATCCCTCTCTCTCCGCCAAAGTTGTATTGCGGTAAATGTTCTAGTATAATTTGCCGCCTTCGCGCCCGTAGCTCAGCTGGATAGAGTACTTGGCTACGAACCAAGGGGTCAGGAGTTCGAATCTCTTCGGGCGCGCCATACAGAAGGGCCTGCAGCAATGCAGGCCCTTTTCTTTTGTCCCGTCCCCGCCGACTGTTGGTGCTTTCAACAAGCCAAAAGCTCCTTGGGCATCACGCTGCAACTCATGTATCGTTAAATCATTAGGCGTTTTGTGCTTCAGCCATTGTCGGCATTTCAGGGGGTTAGTGCTGTTGCTGGAGTCCAAAGTCGGGCTACTCCTGACCGGGATTAGGCGTAGAAGCGATCCTCTGCCCAATATATGGGGACGGGCGAAAGGGAAATTCCATGCATAAATGGCCTTCGTTTGGACTGTCCAACAGAATTTGGCTGACGATAAGCATGTTCGCGGTGCTTATGGTCGTCTTTGGCCTCTACGTCTACTCGGAAAAAAAGATCGATCACGCCAACGACCTGCGGCATACCTCCTTTCTGTTGGCCGATGAACTACGACAGTCATCGGATGACTTAACCCAGATGGCCAGGATGTATGTGGTAACCGGCGATCCACGCTACAAAAAATATTATCAGGACATACTGGATATCCGCGACGGGAAAAAACCACGACCAACGGCGTACCAGTATGCTTACTGGGATCTTGTGCTGGCAAATGCCCTATCGCCTGGGACGGGTAGTGGACAAGCGACTTCACTACTGGAGTTGATGCGCCGCTCAGGGTTTACCAACGAGGAATTAGACAAGCTGGCTACAGCCAAGGCAAATTCTGACCGCTTGGCGGTTCTGGAATTTGAAGCCTTCACACTGGCGGAGTCCGTTGGCCCGGACGCAGAAGCCCGCCATGCCAGAGCGCGGCAGATGCTTTTCGATGAACGCTATCATCAGGCCAAAGCGGCGATCATGGGGCCCATCAACGAGTTTTATGTTTTGATGGACCGACGTACCAAAGATACCGTTCTGCACCGGAAAGACATCGCCTTTCTATTCAGGATGTTGTTTGTCGCAATTACTATCGTGGCCGTATTTCTGCTCCTACGCGCTTACGCGCTCTTGCGTATTACGCTGGGGGGCTCGGCAGACGAAGTGCATGGGCAGATTATCAAAATAGGGCAAGGCGATTTTTCAAATCCCATCGCGCTCGCACCTAATATGAAGAACAGCGTACTTGCGGGCCTGATGGAAATGCAGAATAGCATCCAGGCCTATCAGGCGGAACTCAAGGAGAGGGATGCCTTCACGCGAGCCATCCTGAATTCTGTCACTTCCGAAATATGTGTACTGGACCGTAACGGGACGATCATAGCCATCAATGAACCATGGCGGCATTTTGCCCTAGAAAATGGCATCGACCCCGGCACGCCCACCAGCGGCATCAATATCGGCGACAATTACCTGGTGGCCTGTAAAGTAAACACCGAAATTGCGGCGGAAGGTGCCATGGAGGCCCGAGACGGCATCCAAGCAGTGCTGGACGGTCGCCGGCCAAGTTTCAGCCTCGAATACCCCTGCCATTCGCCACAAGAAAAACGCTGGTTCAACATGATCGTCACACCTTTGGGAGAAGTGGCCCATGGCGGCGTAGTCGTCACCCATATCGATATCACTACCCGCAAGCAAATGGAACAAGCGCTGACCGAGAGCGAAAAGCGCTTTAGTTCATTTATGGATACACTCCCGGCGGCCGCATTCATCAAGGACGAAAACGGCACTACGCTGTATGCCAATCGTTATATGTCCGACACGCTCGGGACAACCAATTGGAATGAAAAAACCACTCGGGAGCTTTTTCCGCCTGAATTAGCCGAAAAGATGGTTGCCGATGATCGTCGCGCGCTTGAAACGGGATATGTGGTTACGGAGGAACAAGTGCCATGCACGGATGGCCAGCCGAGGTTCTACCAAACGCATAAGTTCAGAATTCCGCGACAGGACCAATCTCCTTTGCTCGGCGGCATCGCACTGGACATCACCGAGCGTAAGCAGATGGAAGAGCAAATTTGGACTCTGGCTTATTTTGACCCTCTGACCAACTTGCCAAATCGCCGCATGCTGCTTGACCGCCTCCAGCACGCCCTATCTCAAGCACGGCGCTATCACCGTTCGCTAGCGATCATGTTCCTTGACCTGGACAATTTCAAGAAGATCAACGACTCGCTAGGACATGACGTCGGCGACGAGCTGCTCAAGGAGGTATCCGCCCGCCTCATAACTTGTGTACGCAAAGGCGATACAGTCTCCCGCCAGGGTGGAGACGAGTTCGTTATCGTACTCGCTGAGATCACCCACCCAGAGGATGCAATGCGGGTGGCGGATAAGATCGTCCAGCAAATCAACGTTCCGGTTCAACTCGGGGATAACACCCTCAATATCTCCACCAGCATTGGCATCGCCGTATACCCTATCAACGGCACCGATGACGCTCAGGAACTCATGAAAAAGGCGGACAAGGCAATGTACGCCGCCAAGTCGGCGGGACGCAACGGCTATAAGTTCTTTGAAGGTTGACTACGCGGCCCCGCTTCACCCTAAACGGCAAAGGCCTGCCGGGGAAGTCCCCTCGCGGGTTTGGCATTTGACACCCGATTTTCGGGCAATATACTCTGGGTTCAGCCCTTGAAATGTGCATCGCCATGAAAAGTCTGTTGCAGAAAGCGCTTGGCTTCGTGCTGGTCAGCCTGTCGGCCGTCGGTGCGGCGTTCGGCGCGCCCACAGGCACGCCGCTCATCATCGCCCACGTGGCGCCCACCACTGGGCGTTTCGCCTTGCATGCGGAGGCCGACCGCCGGGGCGCCGACATGGCGATCGAGGAGTTCAATACCCGCGGTGGCGTGCTGGGGCGGGAGATCATTCTGGTATCCCGGGACCCCACCTTGGACGCGGGTCGCGCCGCCCGGGTGGCCGAGGAACTCATCACCCAGACCAAAGTGGGATTCATGGTGGGCGCCATCCACTCCGGCGTCGCTGCGAGCATGTCCGCGGTTTGCCAAAAGCACGGGGTCATCTTCATCAACACCAATTCCTCGGCGCCCTCCGAGTCGGTGGAGAACGCCCACCGCACCAAGTTCGTGTTCGACACCAGCGCCGCCAATATCAACCGCGCCCTGCTCAAGTACGCATTGGCGAGCCACAAGTCCAAGCGGGTTCTGCTGCTGACGGAGGACGACGTGTGGGGCCACAGCAGCGCTGCCGCCTCGCGGCCCTACATCGCGGAATACGGCGGCACGGTGGTGGCGGAAGTCGTCGTGCCGGAATCCCTGCCCGACCCTGCCGGGGCCCTCAGGCAGATCGCCGCCGTCCGGGCGGACGTGGTGGCGGTGAACATCAGCGGCGACAACCAGATCAAGCTCTTCGCCCAGATCGACCCTCAGACCCTCAAGAAGCAGTCGTGGGTGGTGGGCGAAGTGGATTGGGAGGAACTCTATCCCGCACCGGGAACGCCGCGCCCCCTGTTCGGCACTACCTGGGCCTGGAACTTGAAGACGCCGGGGACGGCGGAATTCGTGGCCCGCTACCGGAAACGCTACGGCCACACCAAGCTGGACTATCCCGGCGACGTGACCCATGCCGCCTATCTCGCCACCAAGGCTCTGCTCACGGCCATCGAGCGCGCCGGCACCACGGACAACCATGCGGTCATCCAGCAGCTGGAACACTACAAATCCAGCGCGAAGGAGCGCATGCAAAACGCTGCGGCCTACATGGACCCGCTCAGCCACCACCTTCAGCAGAGCATCTACATCGCCCGCTGGAATCCCCAGGCCGAGCATCCCGAGCGGGGCATCGAAATCCTGGGCCACTTCCCCCCCGACCAAGTTCGGTATGAACAGGAGCGGACGACCCGCCTGGAGTCCCTGGCCGATACCCCCCACTATGCGCCTTGAAATTGATTAAGTTCGGCCTCATTACGCGCATTGCCCTGCTGGTGGTCTGCGTGGAAGTCGTTGCCTTCGGCTCCCTCGGCTGGTTCTACACCGACCGGTTCAGCACCGCCGCCGAGAAACAGATTCGTTCGCGCCTGCACCTGGTGGGGAAAATGATCGCCGACGACGAGCTGGCGGTCAGCGCCATCTCCCGCCAAGCGCTGGTGAGCGAACTGGTGGGCGCCCCCTACCTGGACGGCATGGTCATCGGCGGCAACGGGCGTGTCATCGTTTCCACCAACCCCGCCTATCTGGGCCGACCGGCCAGCGGCATTCCGGGCCTCGATTTCCAATGGCTCGCCGATTCCGCCCCCGCCGAGCAGTTCATCGCCGGCACGGACACCCTTACCGGCGTGACGCACATCCGCAGCACAGCGGGTGGTTCGCCCCTCTATTACACGGTGATCCGCATCAGCACGGCGGAACTCAACGCCCAGAAGCAATCCATCGTCTTGTGGGGTCAAATCGGCTCCGTGCTGTTCATCCTGTTCAGCTCCGCCGGCATCGTCCTCATCGCCCAAAGGCTCATCACCCGCCGCGTGCGCACCTCCCTCGCGGTGCTGAAGGACGTGGAAAACGGCGCCCTCGACGCCCGCATCCCGGTCTCATCCAACGACGAGTTGGGGCAGCTTCAGCGGGGCATCAACTCCATGACCGCCGAAGTCGGCGCCCTGCTGAACCAGCACCGCCGCAACGAGGAAGAACTCAGCACCATCCTGAACGCCATCGGGGACGGGGTGATCGCTGTCGGAACGGATGGCAGGGTTCTCCGCTGCAATCCCAGTGCGGCGGCCTTCCTCGGCGAAAGCGTCGATTACCTCGAAAACGGCCAAATAAGCGAACTTCTGCCGGAGTTGCCCGGAGAAAACGATCAACGCTGGTGGCGGGCACCGGAAAGCCTGACCGCGCTCGGGCGAATCCACTTCGAACGCAAGGAGCCGGATGGCAGCCTGCGGTCGATTGAACTGGGCCACGGGCCGATCAAGGACCCTGATGGGACCGTTGTCGGCGCTGTCCTGGTGCTGCAAGACATTACGGCCCGGAAGCGGGACGAAGAGAAAATCCGCACCACCAGCCAGTTGCTCGACTCCATCGTCGAGAACATTCCCAATATGATCTTCCTGAAGCGTGCCTCGGATCTGCGCTTCGTTTTTTTCAACAAGGCGGGCGAGCAATTACTGGGATTCCAACGGGAGGAGCTGCTCGGCAAGAACGACTACGACTTTTTCCCCAAGGAACAGGCAGACTTTTTCGCCGCCAGGGATCGCGAGGTATTGGGGTCGACGGCAGTACTGGACATTCCGGAAGAGTCCATTGACACGCGCCATCGCGGCCCGCGTATTCTGCATACCCGGAAGCTGGCGCTGCTCGATGGCAAAGGCGAGGCGGAATACCTTCTCGGCATTTCCGACGACATCACCGAACACAAGCATTATGAAGCGACCCTCGAGCGCGAGGCCCAGGAATGGACCCAGGCGATGGATTCGTTCGCGGATGCGATCTATCTGTTGGACATGAATCGCCGCGTGGTGCGGGCAAACAAGACCTTCTACGCCTTGGCCGGCAGTGCGCCGGAGCAGGCCATCGGACGACACCTCGCGGAGCTTGTCCATCCTCGCGGGGAACACGGCCTGTGCCCGGTATGCCTCGCACAGGAAGAAAGACGCGACGCAGTAATCACTCTGGAGGCCGATGACCCCAACAATTTCGCCGGCTACCCGGTCGAAGTGACGCTGAAGGTTATCCGCGATATATCCGGCGACCCCCACTATTTGTTGGGGAGCATCCACGACCTGACCAATACGCGCAAGTTCGAAAGCGAACTGCGCAGGCTCAACGAGTCCCTGGAACGGCGAGTCCAGGAAGAGGTGGCGAAAAACCGCGAGAAGGACGCCATGATGATCCAGCAGTCGCGCCTGGCCACCATGGGGGAAATGATGCACAACGTCGCCCACCAATGGAGACAGCCGCTGTCGGCGATGTCACTCATCCTCACCAACATCGAGGACGACTTCAACTATGGCGAATTGAACCGGGAAGCCCTTCAGAAGCACGTGGAAACCGGCATTATGCTGGCGAAAAAAATGTCGTCGACCATCGACGACTTCCGGAATTTCTTCCACCCGGACCACGCCCCTTCGCGCTTTAATCTGAAAGACTCCATACAGGAAGCCTTGCACCTGATGGAGGCCAGTTTCCGCAACAACGAGATCCGCGTCGAACTGGACGCCGCCGAGGACATTTATGTCGAAGGCTTTGCCAACGAATACTCCCAAGTGCTGCTAAACGTCCTCGCCAACGCCAAGGACGTCCTGATGAGCAAGCGGGGCAGCGGCGTTGTGCACATCTCGGTCGTTAGAACCAACGGCATGGGAGAGGTGCGCATCCGCGACAACGGCGGCGGCATTTCGGAGGAGGCCTTGCCAAAGATATTCGACCCCTACTTCAGCACCAAGGAAACCGGCAGCGGCATCGGCTTGTACATGTCGCGCATGATCATGAGCCACATGCACGGCCAGATCACGGCCCGGAACGTCGAGGGAGGCGCGGAATTCATTGCCTCCGTTCCGATTGCGTCCTGACCGGGCGCAAGCGGAAAGAAAATACCCGAATCAATCCGCGCCCTGCGCCCTCCGCAGCATCACCACCGCCTGCTCCGCCGGCAACGGGTGACCCAGGTAGAAGCCCTGGACGAAATCGCATTCCCGCGCCTTGAGGAATTCCATCTGCTCCACGTTCTCCACGCCTTCGGCCACCACTTTCAGGTGCAGGCTGTGGCCCATGGTGATGATGGCGGTGGCGATGGCGGCGTCGTCGGCGTTGGTGGCCACGTCCTGGGTAAAGTGGCTGTCGATCTTGAGGCGGTCGATGGGGAAACGCTTGAGGTAGTTGAGGGAGGAATAGCCCATGCCGAAGTCGTCGATGGCGATGCGCATGCCCATGTCCTTCAGCTGCTTGAGGACCAGGTTGGCCTTTTCCACGTCTTCCATCACCGCGCTTTCGGTCAGCTCGATCTCCAGGCCGTTGGGATCGGTGCCTTTTTCCGCCACAATGCGGCGGATGGCCTGGATCAGATCCTTTTGCCGGAATTGGCGGGCGGACAGGTTGACGGCCACGCGGAAGCGGTCCAGGCCCTGGTCCGACCATTCCCGCAGTTGCCGGCACACCGAGTGCATCACCCAGTCGCCCACCTGGACGATGAGGCCGGAGGACTCCGCCACCGGGATGAACTGCTGGGGCGACACCAGCCCCAGTTGCGGGTGGTGCCAGCGCAGCAGGGCCTCCATGCCGATGACGCGGCCGGTTTCCAGTTCGATCTGGGGCTGGTAGACCATGGACAGCTCGTCGTGCTTCAGGGCGCGGCGCAGGTCCTGCTCCAGGGTGGCTCGCTGGGTGGCACGGGCGTTCATGTCGTCGGTGAAGAACTGGTAGTTGTTCTTGCCCACTTGCTTGGCCTGGTACATGGCGGCATCGGCGTTTTTGAGCAGGGTCGCCAGGTCCCCGCCGTTATCCGGGTAGAGGGCGATGCCCACGCTGGCGCTGATCAGCACCTCATTGCCGTTCAGGTCGAAAGAAGCAGAGAGGGAATCGATGATCCGGCGGGCAGTGGCCGCAAGCATGCTCTCCGGGTTGATGACATCCTCCGCCAGCACGGTGAACTCGTCGCCGCCCAGGCGGGCAACGGTGTCCTGCTTGCGGGTGCAGGAGCGGAGGCGGTCGGCCACTTGAGACAGGAGCAGATCGCCGATCTCGTGACCCAGGGTGTCGTTGATCGTCTTGAAGTTGTCCAGGTCCACGAACATCACCGCCAGAGATTCCTGGCCACGGAGGGCCTTTTCCAGGCCGTGCTGAAGGCGGTCGTAGAACAGGTTGCGATTGGGCAGACCGGTCATGCGGTCGTGGTTGGCCAGGTACTCCAAGCGCTGCTGGGAGCTTTTGAGGTCGGTGATGTCGCTGAACACGACGATGTAGCTCTTGGGCTTGCGATTCTCGTCCCGCACCACGCTGATGTTCAGCAACTCGGGGTAGATTTCGCCGCTCTTGCGCCGGTTGTGGGCTTCGCCCCGCCAGTGGCCCCGGGTTTCGAGGCTTTCCCAGATGCTGTCGAAAAAGCCCTCGTCCTGGGGCTCTTCCAGCATCCAGGGGCGGCGACCCAGCACCTCCTTCCGCGTATAACCGGTGATCTCGGTGAAGGCCAGGTTCACGTCCACCACCTTGCGCTCGGCGTCGAGGATCATGATGCTCTCCGCCGTGGAGTCGAACACCTGGGCGGCGAGCCGCAGCTTTTCCTCGGCACGCCGGCGGTCGGTGATGTCCACCAGCATCCCCAATACCCCGAGGAAATTCCCGCCGCTGTCGAACATCGGGCTGGCGGAGGCCATGACCCACAGGTCCGATCCGTCTTTCCGCAACAGCTTGAAATCGTAGAGATGCTCGCCGCGGCCCAAGCAACGGTCGAAGCAACGGGCGGTTTTCTTCCGCGCCGTCAGCTTGTTCCCGTCGCTCATGCAGCGGCTGAAACATTTTTCCGCCCGGCCGCGGGAGGCGCCGTCCAGAAAGTCCAGGAAGGACCGGCCCAGGACTTCCTCCTCGGTCCGCCCCAGCATCCCGGCCATGCGGGGGTTGAGGTAGCGGGTGCGGCCGTCCGCGTCCAGCACCCAGATGCCCTCTTGGCTGGTTTCCACGATCTGCCGGTGATGCTCCTCGCTCTGCCGCAAGGCCTCTTCCATCTGGCGGCGCCCGGTCACGTCTTCCATGATGTGGACGGAATGGAAATACTCCCCCTGCGGGTTGTAAATGGCGAAGGAGCGGGAATGGAACAACTTGCCTTCCTCGGTGGCGACCTCGTCGCTCTCCTCCTGCCGGTCATGGCGGTTGATGGCACGCAGGCAGCCCGGCAACGGACCGTCATTCAGGGGAAAGACCTCCCAATAGGGCCGGCCGACGAACGCGTCGGCGGGCATTCCAGCGCAGTCGGCATAGGCCTGATTGGCGCGCACGATGCGGAAGTCCCGGTCGTGGATGAAAATCGGGTCATTGATGGCGCCCAGGGCGTCCACCCATTGGCGCAGCGCCTCTTCGATCTCGCGACAGCGCGTATCCGTAGGCGATGCCGGGATTCCCCCTCTTCCCGTCCGGGGAGGGCGCAGGGAGGTTTTTCCGACGAGAGGATGTTTCTGGGCCATGGGGCAGGTTCCGCTGAAAGGGGAGCATCACTTCAAACCATAGGTTCAAAGCCTGCGATCGGCCCTTAGAGAAAACCCCCATTTCCGTACCGCACCCACCCTATTCCCCGCCTACTCCGTGGCCGCCCTCTACAGGAAAAAATAGCGGCTGGCGGCCGAAGCCGCCAACCGCTTGGGAGAAAAAAATTCCTCTACTTTGAAATCGTCAGGTCATAGATGCGCTGCTGGAGCGGCTTTTTCCTGTCCTCGATTTCGCTGTATTTGACGTACAACGCCTCCGCCTGCCCGGCCAAATCATCGTTGCGACGGATCTGGTTTTTCTGCGCCTCCACCACATCCGTGTAGTTAGGCACCTCCCCCGTGTTGCGGGGCGTGCCGAGTTGGGTGGTGTAGGGGCCGCCAACCCCCTGGGCGTTGGTGCGGCGCAATTCCTGCACCATCTGGAATTGCTGATACACCGCCTGCTGCTCCTGGTTGAGCAGGGACAGGGCGCTTTGGAGGCGCTGGAGTTCGGCTTCGCTGCCGGCGGCCGCGGCGCTGAAGCTAAGAAACAGGAGCGGCAGGAGCAGGGCTAGGCGTCGCATATTTCCTCCTGGTGGGAATGAAATGATTTCATTGTAGGTGCAAAGTCGGGGGGCGACGGCCCGGCTGCTGGTATTCGCCCCCCTGCGGGGCTAAACTTCAAGTCCGGGCTGGAACGTAAGCATCTTCGAGGGGGCATGGGATGAAAAAACTGTTTGCGCTTTTGTTCCTATGGCTGGCGGCGGCGTCGGCATTCGCCGATACCTACACCTTCGGCGTGGTGCCCCAATTCGAGCAACGCAAGACCTTCGCCATCTGGTCCCCCATCCTGGCGGAACTGGAAAAACGTACCGGCCACCGCTTCGAATTGGTCACCACGGCTACCATTCCCGCCTTCGAAAAGCTGTTCAACGAAGGCAAGGTGGATTTCGCCTACATGAACCCCTACTACATGGTGGAGAACGTCCAGGGCTACGTCCCCCTGGTGCGGGACGACAAGCCCATCGTCGGCATCCTGGTGGTGCGCCGGGACAGCCCCTACCAGACTCCTGCCGACCTGGAGGGCAAGGAGGTGGCCTTCCCCTCCCCCAACGCCATCGGCGCCAGCCTGCTGATCCGCGCCGACTTGGCGCGCCAGTTCCACGTCAACATCGTCCCCCGCTACGTGAAATCCCACAGCTCGGTCTATCTCCACGTCGCCCAGGGCCTGACCGCCGGGGGCGGCGGCGTGGTGAAGACGTTGGAAGAGCAGAAGCCGGAGGTCAAGGACGCCCTCCGGGTGCTGTACACCACCCGTTCGATTCCCTCCCACCCGGTTTCCGCCCATCCCCGGATTCCCAAGAAAGTCCGGGAAGCGGTGCGGGAAGCACTGCTGGCCCTGGCCTCTACGCCGGAAGGGAAAACCTTGCTGGCCGAGGTCCCCATGACCCGGCCGGTGGCGGCCTATGCCAAGGATTACGAGCCCATGCGGGGCTATGGCATGGACGACCTGTTCGTCCGTGAGCAGTGAAGGAAACTCGCCGCCCGTGAACCTCCGCTGCCCCGCCTGCCGCAAGCTGCGCATCAAACTGTTCCTGCCCCTGGCGGTCCTCTCCCTGGCACTGGTAGCCTACGTCCAGCTGGTGTGGGCACCCTCCTCCATCGAATACAGCAAGGACTTCTACCACCGCATGCAGGATCGGCAACTGGGCAACATTGCCGAGGGCCTGATTCCCCTCCTGCTGTCGGACCAGTTGGCGGAAATCCACGCCTCCCTCGACACCTTCAAGGGTGAAAACGGGGACTGGCTCGCCATCGAGCTGTTCAATGCCAAGGGCGAGCGGCTCTACCCCCTGGAACCTCCCCGGACGGATCTCGCCGGCCCGGACGTGGACGTCCACCGGCGCCCCATCCAGCTGGAAGGGCGGCCCCTCGGCGTGCTGCAGGTGACGGAAAACCACCACCAGCTGCTGGCCGACATCCGGGCCGCCCATCATCGCCTGATCCTGGTTCTGCTGGTCGTTCCCATCGCCCTTCTCGCCATCCTGGCCGTGGTGCTGGAACTGGCGGTCCGCCGCCCGGTGGCCCAGTTGGCGGATGCGTCGCAAAAACTGGCGGACGGGCAGTTCGACGCCGCCCTGCCTGAGGGCAACCAGGACGAGATCGGCCAGCTGGTGCGCAATTTCGCCTCCATGCGGGAGGAAATCCGCCGCAACCAGGCGGACCTGCTGCAACTGAATGCCACCCTGGAACAGCGGGTGCAGGAGGAACTGACCAAGAACCGGGAAAAGGACATGCTCCTGATCCAGCAGTCGCGCTTGGCGGCCATGGGAGAGATGGTGCACAACATCGCCCACCAGTGGCGCCAACCCTTGAACGCCCTGGCTCTGGTGATCCGCAACATCAAGGACGACTACGAATTCGGCGAACTGGGCGCGGAATCCCTCAACCGCGCGGTAACCAACGCCCAGAACCTGCTGAACCGGATGTCCACCACTATCGACGACTTCCGGGATTTTTTCCGGCCGGACCAGGAAAGCAAACTCTTCAGCCTGGCCGACGAGGTCAGGGCTGCCGCGACCATCATGGAAGCCGCCTACCGCAACAACGGCATCACCCTGGAGCTGGAATTGCATGAGGGCCTGGTGGCCGACGGCTATCCCTCCCTCTATAGCCAGGCCGTGCTCAACATCCTGGCCAACGCCAAGGAAATCATTCAGGCCCGCCAAATCGAGAAGGGCCGCGTGACAGCCCGGCTGGGGGAGGCGGAAGGCTGGGGCGTGCTGACGGTGAACGACAACGGCGGCGGCATGCCCCCGGAAGTGCTGCCGAAGATTTTCGACCCCTACTTCACCACCAAGGAACAAGGGAGCGGAATCGGGCTCTATATGACTAAAATGATTATTGAGAAGAACATGAACGGCCAAGTGGCCGCCGCCAACGCGGACGACGGCGCGCGCCTGACCATCTCCATTCCCCTGCAAAAGGCCCCATGAAATGGATGCTGCGATGAACGACCACTCCCCCCCCGCCGTTGATTACGACTTCCTCAAAACCCTGTCCGTGCTTTACGTGGAGGATGACCCGGAAATCCGCGAACTGCTCTCCCACTTCCTGGCGCGGCGAGTCAAGCGGCTCGAATTGGCGGAAAACGGCCAGGAAGGACTGGAAGCCTTTCGCCGCAGCCACCATGACATCGTGGTCACCGACATCAAGATGCCGGTGATGGACGGCCTGGATATGGCGGAACACATCAAGTCCCAGGGCAGGGACAAGGACGTGCCGATCATCGTCATCACCGCCTACAGCGACCGGGACTACCTGATCCGCGCCATCGACCTGGGCATTGACCGCTACGTGACCAAGCCCATCGACGCCGACCTCCTGCTCGACGCTATCTACAAGAGCGCTCACGCCCGCTTCAACCAGCTGGAACTGGAGCACGCCCACCAGGAAGTCCTGGACACCCTGCAGCAGACCGTCACCATCCTTTCCCGCGCCATCGAAATGCGCGACCCCTACACCGATGGCCACCAGAAACGGGTATCCCAACTCGCCGTCGCCATCGCGCAGGAAATGGGCCTGTCCGAGGCACAGGTGGCGGGCATTCGGCTTGGGGGCCTGATCCACGACATCGGCAAGATCCATGTCCCGACGGAGATTCTCAGCAAACCCGGGCATCTGAGTCCCCTGGAATTCGACATCATCAAGACCCACGCCGAAGCCGGCTACGACATCCTCAAGCACACCAGTTTCCCCTGGCCCATCGACCGGATGATTTTGCAGCACCACGAAAAGCTGGACGGATCGGGCTACCCGAACGGGCTGAAAGGGGACGCAATCATCCTCGAGGCCCGCATCATCACGGTGGCCGACGTGATCGAGGCCATGAGCTCCCACCGCCCCTACCGCGCGGCATTGGGGATCGAAGCCGCCGAAGAGGAAATCAGCCAGCGCCGGGGCATGCTTTACGACGAGGATGTGGTGGCCTGCTGCCTGAAGGTATTGGAGCGGCACGACCACCGCTTCTTCGAGCAATAAGCCGGCGGAAAAGAAAAAGCCGCCCCCGGGCGGCTTTTTTCGTCACTGCCTTAGAGCGAGTTAGCGGAATACCTTCACCATCCACTCGCCGCTCGTGAGCAAGTGGCCCAACGATACGCCGCTCAAGGGAAGCTCCCGGATCACGGTGTCCAGGCCCTTGCCGGCGAAGTTGCCCCGACCCTGCAATGGGGTGTAGGCGAAGCACAGTTCCCCGCTCTGGGTATAGCCCTTCATCCCGTGCTCGTCGGTTTCGACCCGCGCCGGCGGAACGAAGGATTCATTGTCCAGCCCGCACGCCCGGAGGGTCGTGTCCCAAACGCTGGAAGAATTGCTGGTCGCTGCCATCGTCATTTCCTGCCTCCTTTCAACTTCGTGGAGTCCTTGGCTTTGCTCTGCGGCTTGTCCTCGGCCTCCGCCTCCCCCAGATACTGATTTACGAAATCACGCATATGGGCCCGCAACACCTGGCTCGCGGTAAGATCGTTGTCCTTGCAGGCGCGTTCGAAATCCTTCTTCAACCCCTTGCTCACGCGAATCTGCAGGAACACCTTCTTTTCGCCATCGGCCCCCATCGACTGCCCCTTGCCATATTTTATGGTTTAGGCATATTGTAGTGACACGGTAGTGAAATGCAAGCCCCTTAATAAAGTTTTTTCATTGCCGCCACAATGGGTTGCCGCAGGATTTAAACCGATTAGAAAATCGCGCCCCCTCCCCCGGGCGCGTCGATAATTTTTTGATGCCAAACAAGGTATTCGGTATACTTCGCGCCATACGCAATCATCAACCCGGAACTCCCCCGCACAGCATTCCATGCAGTCCCCCACATCCTTCCAGCCCGACACCCCCCGGGCGCCCCGCCATGACCTTCGCTGACCTAGGCCTGTCGCCCGAACTGCTGAAAGCGGTCGCCGACCAGGGATACACCGAGCCGACGCCGATCCAGGCCCAAGCCATCCCCGTCGTGCTCCAGGGCCGGGACATGATGGCCGGCGCCCAGACCGGCACCGGCAAAACCGCCGCCTTCACCCTGCCCCTGCTGCAGCGCCTGAGTCCCATGGCCAGCACCAGCACCTCCCCCGCCATGCATCCGGTGCGCGCCCTGATCCTGGTGCCGACGCGGGAACTGGCGATGCAGGTGGAGGAGAGCGTCAAAACCTACGGCAAATACCTGCCCCTGCGCTCCACCGCCGTCTACGGCGGGGTCAACATCACCCCCCAGACCGAGGCCCTGCGCCGGGGCGTGGAAGTGCTGGTGGCCACGCCGGGCCGGCTGCTGGACCACATCCAGCAGAAGTCGGTGAACCTGGGACAGGTGAACTTCCTGGTGCTGGACGAAGCCGACCGCATGCTGGATATGGGCTTCATCCCGGACATCCGCCGCATCCTCGCCCTGATGCCGCCCAAGCGCCAGAACCTGCTGTTCTCCGCCACCTTCGCGCCGGAGATCAAAAAACTGGCCGACACCCTTCTCACCTCCCCGGCCACCATCGAAGTGGCGCAGCGCAACGCCGCCGCCGAGACGGTGACCCAGGTGGTGTACCTGGTGGAGGAAAAGCACAAGCGGGAAGTGCTGGCCCGCCTGATCCGCAGCCAGAACATGCACCAGGTGCTGGTGTTCACCCGCACCAAGCTTTCCGCCGAGCGCCTCTACCGCCAACTGGAGCGGGACGGCATCCGCTGCGCCGCCATCCACGGCGACAAGAGCCAGATCCAGCGCACCCAGGCCCTGAACGACTTCAAGAACGGCGAAATCCTCGCCCTGGTGGCCACCGACGTGGCCGCCCGGGGCCTGGACATCGACGAGTTGCCCCACGTGGTCAACTACGAACTGCCCCACGTGGCGGAGGACTACATCCACCGCATCGGCCGTACCGGCCGCGCCGGCGCCAGCGGCGACGCCCTCTCCTTGGTAAGCCCGGAGGAAAGTCGGTTCCTGGCGGACATCGAGCGCCTGCTCAAGCGCACCCTGCCCCGGGAAACCCCGCCCGATTCCGGCTCGGCCCCCTCCCGGCCCCGCCGCCAAGCGGCTCCCGCCCCGGCACCTGCCGAGGAAGAAGCCCCGCCGGCCCTGGTCAGCGGCCCGGCGGCCGCTCCGGCCGCCGAGAAGGAACGGCCGCCTCTCCCGCCCGCCCGCCAACAGCGCCCCCAGCAACTGGCGGCCTTGCTGGGCGGCATCCCCTGGAAACGTGATTAGCTTTTCCCCGGAAATCTCTTAAGATTTAAGGGCACCTGCCCCTTAAATCGGTTTTCACGAGAAAATATGATCAAGCTGACGCTGACCCTGGACGGGGAAAAACTCAACGAGTACGTACTCGACAAGGAGCGGACCACCCTCGGCCGCAATCCCCAAAACGACATTCAGATCGAGAATCTCGGCATCAGCGGCAGCCACGCCGCTATCGTCCGGCACGAAGGTTTCTGGACCGTAGAAGACCTTGGGAGCAAGAACGGCACCCTGGTCAACGACGAGCCGATTGCCGCCCCCCGTTCTCTGAAAGACGGCGACGTTATCGGCATCGTGAAGTACCGGCTGACATTTTCCGCCGTGGACGATACCGCCGCTGGCGACGACTCGGGCCGCAAAACCATGCGCATCGACCCCAAAGGCGTCTATTGAAGCAGGATCGGCGAACCCTTTGAGGGAGGCTGAAGCAGAATCGGCCGCCCCTTGGGGGGGTACTGGAAAAACAGGTAATTGGTGAAGGACCGGTACTCTTCGAGGGTTCCGGGGCAGGACATCACCAGACGCACGGAAAACGGTATCGCCAGCACGTCACCCCCTCCCTTCTCGGCCGGGATACAGGCGGCGCAGACCGGCGTTTCGGCGATTTCCACCGGCCACGAGCCCGGCGGCACCCGGTAGCCGGCCAGGCTCAGGCATTCCTCGAACTTTCTCAAGTCCAGCAATTCCACGTCCCGGGACTCCCCCCGCTTCACCGACCGCATCACGTCCACCGGCTGCATGCAGCCTATCCTGTCCGGGTTGCCGGCATCCGCCACCTGAATCCGGGCCCGCTTGACCAACAGGGTGCCGCGCTCACCGTTGTACACCCGCAGCAGGAGGGGTTGAGGCAGGTCCAGCACCGTCTGGGCCCGGGTCGGCCCCACCTCCGCACCCCACGCGAGAAGAGGCAGCATTCCCAGAAGAATGAGCAGTCGCAGGGATTTCATCCGCGCTCGAACAGGGCCACGGATTCCACGTGGGCGGTATGGGGGAACATGTTGACCACTCCCGCGGCCTTGAGCCGGTAGCCCTGGGTATGCACCAGCACGGCGGCATCCCGGGCCAGGGTGGCGGGGTTGCAGGAGACGTAGACGATGCGCCCCGGCCCGCCGACCCCCAAGGCCTTCACCACTTCCACCGCGCCGTCCCGGGGGGGATCGATCAGCAGCTTGTCGAAGGGGCCCATGGCCGCCAGTTCCGGCTCGCCCACCTCGAACAGGTTGGCGGTGTGGAATTCGGTACGGGAATCGAGGCCGTTGAGGGCCGCGTTCTCTTCCGCCCGTTTCACCAGGGCCGCGCTGCCCTCCACCCCCACCACGTGGGCGCCGCGCCGGGCGATGGGCAGGGAGAAGTTGCCCAGGCCGCAGAACAGGTCGCCGATGCGCTCCCCCGGACGAGGGTCCAGCATGGCGATGGCCCGCCGCAGCAGCACCCGGTTGATGAAGGGGTTCACCTGGGTGAACTCGGTGGAATGAAAGGGCATGGTGATGCCGAATTCCGGCAGGCTGTAGCTCAACTGGGGCGCGTCGATGGGGTGGAAAGGCCGCGCCGTCTCCGGACCCTTGGTCTGGAGGAAGAACTGCACACCGTGGCGGTCGGCGAATTCCCGCAGCAGCGCCTCGTCCTGGTCGTTTAGAGGCGCCAGGATACGCAGGCACAGGACATCCACCTTCTCCCCCAGGGCGATCTCCACCTGGGGCAGGCGGTCGCGAATGGAGAGCTTAGTGATCATCGCCCGCAGGGGAACGATGAGCTTGGCAATGCGCTCCGGCAGGACCGGGCAGGTATGCAGATCGGCCACGTAACTGCTGCGCTTTTCGTGGAAGCCCACCAGCGCCCCACCCTTTTTCGCCACGTAGCGCACCGACAGCCGGGCTCGGTGGCGGTAACCCCAGGTGGGGCCGTAAATGGCGGGCAACAACTGCTCGGCCTTCACCTTGCCGATGTGCCACAGGTTGTTCTCCAGCACCCGCTGCTTCATCGCCACCTGGGCGCTGGCCTCCAGGTGCTGCATGGAACAACCGCCGCAGACGCCGAAATGGGGACAGCGGGGCACCGTCCGCAGCGGGCTCTCCTTGAGCACCCGGGTGACGGTGGCCATTTCAAAGTTGGATTTCTTGCGGTAGGAGCTGTACTCCACTTCCTCGCCGGGAAGGGCGCCTTCGATGAACACGGCTTTGCCGTCTTGACGGGCGACACCCTGGCCTTCGTAGTCTAGGGATTCAACGACAATCATGGAATGAAAAAAGAAAGAAGGGGGTTATTTACTGCCACTGGGCGAGAAATTCCCGCCAGTGGTTTTCATCGGATTTGGCAAGCGTCTCCCGCACGAGTTCGCACTCCGCCCGGTAGGCGTCCCGGTCCAGCAGTCCGCGCATGAGCTGGAAGCGCAGGTAGACCAGGTAAGTGTTGACCACGTCGGTTTCGCAGTAGTCGCGGATGGCCTTCAGCTCGCCGGCCTGGTAGGCGTCCCACACCTTGGAGCCGTCCATCCCCAGCTTGCCGGGAAAGCCGCACAGCTGGGCCATTTCGTCCAGGGGCACGAAAGCCCTCGGCTGGTACAGGGCCAGCAGGTCCATCAGGTCCAGGTGGCGGGTATGGTAGCGGCTGAGATAGTTGTTCCACTTGAACTCCCGGTCGTCCTCGCCCATATCCCAGTAGCGGGGCGCCTGGAGGCCGTGGACCATAGCCCGGTAGTGCAACACCGGCAGGTCGAAGCCGCCGCCGTTCCAGGAGACGATCTGGGGGGTGTATTTCTCGATGCCCTCGAAGAAGCGCCGGATCAGTTCTCCCTCGCCATCCTCCAGGGTACCCAGGGACCAGACACGGAAATTGTCCCGGTCCCGCAGCACGCAGGAAATGGCCGCCACCCGCTGCAGATGCAGGGGCAGGAAATCGGTGCCGTTGCTCTGGCGCCGCTGCTGGAAGGCCAGCTGCGCCACCTGGGCGTCGTCCATGCCCGTGAGGCCGTTGAGCTTGCGCAAGCCGTCTATGTCGGGGATGGTCTCGATGTCGAAGACCAGGACCGGGGTCATTTCTGGACCCAGGTTCCGTTCGGCTTCTGATACCACCACCCCGGCCGGGACCGGTCTATCCAGCGCTGGGCGAAGGTGGCGCGCACGTCGTTCTCCCATTCCGGGTGGCCGTTTTCCCGGGCGATTTCCCGATACAGGGCCCGGCGATTCTGGTTATCCTCGGCCACCAGGGCGTTCACCGCCTGGCGCTGGTCCAGGGGAATCAACGAGGCATCGCGCACGGCCAGCAGCCCGTCCGAGGTCACCCCCACCGCACCGCTGGCGAAATAGTCCCGCAACTGATGGAAGTGATTGTGCATGCTTTCCCGCAGTTGGGTGATAGCGGGAGTGTTGATTTGCAGGTCGGCGGCGGCCCACGCGGGCGCAGCCGAAAGGGCGATCACGACGGCCAGCAAACGGATCAGGGACTTCATGGCTTGCTCTCCTCTTTTGGCTGGGCGGGCTTGCCATTCCCTTCCGGCTTCAGCTGCCACACCTCGTCGATGATCTTGTCCGCCGCCTTTTCCGCTGCGGCGGCAGGAAAATAGATGTTGATGGTGACGCAACCCGTCATCAGACCCGCCAGCACCAATAAAACCGTTCTGTTCATCTTCAGTTCCCTCACTCAACGATAGGTTTGACGTTGCCTTGCACGATCCGGTTCAGCCGCTCCAACAACTCGTCCCACCCCACTTGGCGATTGTAACCGATTACCGTAATGGCCGGCACGCCGCCCCCCTTGACGATGACGTAGCCGTGGGGCGCCGCCTCGGCGCCATCCATGGTGCAGACGCCGTTGCGCAGCACGCAGGAAAGGCCGATCTTGCTGTAGCCGAACTGGTGGAAAAAACGCAGAAAGCTGCGCTGGATCGCCGCCGCGGCCCCGGCGCCGCCCAAGGCCGAGATGTTCTCCACCGCTCGCTGGGAAATGCGGCGAGGGTAGTCGCCGGGACTGCTTTCCATCTTGGCATCGAACTTCACCGGCCTCCAGGCGGACAGTTCCAACCCCTTCACCGTGGCATCGATGCGGCCGGTGATGCTGCCGAAGGAAAAAGCCCGGGTGAGCAGATCCAGGTCCAGGTTCCGCATGTCCACGTCGGCGTACAGGCGCGGCGCGAGGCCCAAAGGCTCAGCCAGGACCAGGCCCCTCACCACCGTGGTCCCGTCGAAGGCCCGCACCAGCAAGGCGCCGTCCACCGTCACGGTCTGGTTGTCGTAGCTCACCCGGGGCACCACCCCGGACAGGCTGCCGTGCATCTTCGGCCAGCCCAGGGCTTGGGAAAAGCTTTCCATGGAAATCGGCGACAGGCCGCTGCCGAACTGCCAGCGCCATGCGCCGCCTTTGCGCTGGGCCTCGAAACCCTCCACCGTCAACTGTCCATCCAGCACCGGCAGACTCAACGCCGACACGGTGAAGCGCCACCCCTCCATGCGCACCGGCGTCCGCAGGGGCCCCACGGGCAGGTCAAAAAGGCGTCCCTGGCGGAAGGCGAACTCCCCCTCCCGCATCTGGTTCGCCGCCCAGGGCAGGCGCAGGTTCAGGCCGGAGAAAGCGAAACGCCTTTCCTGGTCCACCAGCTCGCCGTCCCGTACCGTCAGGTCGAAGACCTCGCTGGCCCCGTTGCGGTAGCGCCAGGCCAGGTCGGCGTCCCCCTTGGCATCGAGCTTGGAAAAGGCCCCTTTTGCCAGCAGCGGCTTGAGAATCAGACGGTAGAGGCCGTCCAGTGCCAAGGGGGACGCCCGCAGGTCGAAATCCCTTAGCCGACCGCCGGTCCAGGCCCCTGCCACTTGGGCCGTCCCCACCCCCGCCAGTGTCAGGCTGCCCCGGTCGAGAAACAGACCCCGGGAGCCGTAGCTGCCCTGACCGGCGAAGCGCTGACCGCCCCGAGGAAAGTAGAAGGGCTGCCAGAACACCGCTCCTTCGCTCCAGTCCACCTGGGCCTTCCAGCGCCATTGACTGCCGACGGGGACGGCGCCGGCAAGCAGCCGCCCTCCCAGCTTCTCCCCGGCCCGCAGGCCGGCGGCATCGCTGAAGGCCGCGCCGCCGAAGCGCAAATCCGCCTGCAACTCCTTGGCGGAGAACTGCAAGGCGCCGCCCACCTTGCCGGCGGTGGGCCGGGGCCACGCTGCCGGCAGCCAGGGAGCGAGTCGGGCCGGGTTGGCCCCGGCCAGGGCGACACGCCCTTCCCAACCCTTTTCGGTCCTGCGGGCGGTGAGGTTCCAGGTTTCTTCGCTATCGGGGAACAAGGACGCTTCCAGCGCTCCCCCCCGGTAGGCGAAACGCAGGGGCAACCCGGCCAAGACCCCCCGACGGCATTCGATAAGGCCTTTTTCGGTGTGAAAATCCGGGCAGGAAAGCTCGGCGTTCCGCCACGTCCTGCCGGCGACGGTCAGCTCCCCCACATTGGCCTCCAGGGATCCCCCGCTCCACCGGGCGCGGATATCCCGGGCGCTGAAACCGGGGCCGACGATGTCATCCATGGAAACGGAGATATCCAGGGCGGCAGCGGCGGTGGAAAAAAGCAGCGCCGCCAGGAGCAGGGCGCGAAAGGGCTTCATTGCTCTTTGCGGAGGTAGGGGGCGAACAGGTAGCGGACGTCCGCCAGGGATTCTTCGATGGAATAGGGCACGGTCTTGGCGAACAGATCCAGGAGCACCAGGGCGTTGACGGCGGAATCCTGCTCCGCCACCGCCCGCAGCCGTTCCGCCATGGCGGTGTTGACCACCTGCAAGTCCCGGTAAATCTGCTTCAGACCGGCAAGATTCCGGTCTTCCGGCATCCCCGCCCCATGGCGGAAATACTGGGCCAGCAAGTACATGGACGCCGCCCGGTAGAGGGTCTCCTCCTCCCCCGCCAAAGGAAGGTGGAACCGGGCCATGGGCTTGAGGAAAACGGTGTAGGGGCAGCCGCTGGTGGCGATCACCAGCCCCATCAGGGAACTGAACGCCCGCTGGGCGGTGGTGGAGAGGCGGAGGGTCCGCTGCTCCGGGGAGATAGCCTCCACCTCCACGGGGTCGTGGGAGGATATCCCGGCGCAGATGCCCAGCAGGGGCGACAGGCGCAGGGCCAGGGGGCAATAGAAATCGGTTTCCCCCAAGGGACAGTGGGGGCAGCGGTGGAAGGACAGCCGGGCCCAATCCGGCGCCTCTCCTTCCGGAACGGCGGATTCCAGGGTGGCCGAGTCCACCTCCACTTCCGTCTCCATCTCCCGCCCGGAGGGGAAACGGAAACGGTACCGAAAGTGGAGGGGGCCGGTGCTCACGCTGGGAACACCCCGGTGGAAAGGTAGCGGTCGCCCCGGTCGCAAATGATGGAGACAATCACCGCATTCTCCACCTCGGCCGAAATCTTGAGGGCTGCCGCCAGCGCCCCGCCGGAAGAGATGCCGGCGAAAATGCCCTCCTCACGGGCCAAGCGGCGGGTAGTTTCCTCGGCCTCGGCCTGGGACACCTCCATGACGCGGTCCACCCGGGAAAAATCGCAGATTTTCGGCAGGTAGGCCTTGGGCCACTTGCGGATGCCGGGAATCTGGGAGCCGTCGGAGGGCTGCACGCCGACGATCTGCACTGCGGCACTCTGCTCCTTGAGGTAGCGGGAACAGCCCATGATGGTGCCGGTGGTGCCCATGCTGGAGACGAAGTGGGTGATCTTGCCCCCCGTGTCGCGCCAGATTTCCGGCCCGGTGCCCTCGTAGTGGGCCAGGGGATTGTCCGGGTTGGAGAACTGGTCGAGGACGATGCCGCCCCGCTCCTGCGCCAGGCGATTGGCGGTGTCGATGGCCTCCTCCATGCTGCCGGCCTGGGAGGTGAGCACGATTTCGGCGCCGAAGGCGCGCATCACTTGGCGCCGCTCCACGCTCATGTGCTCGGGCATCACCAGCACCATCCGGTAACCCCGCATGGAGGCCGCCATGGCCAGGGCGATGCCGGTGTTGCCGCTGGTGGCTTCGATCAGGGTGTCGCCGGGCTTGATCTCGCCCCGTTCCTCGGCGCGGACGATCATGGACAGGGCCGGCCGGTCCTTCACCGAGCCGGCGGGGTTGTTGCCCTCCAGCTTCACCAGCACCGTGTTGCCGGTGTCGCCGGGCAGGCGCTTGAGCTTCACCAGGGGGGTGTTGCCGACGAAATCCTCGATAGTCTTGAACATGATTGGAGCCTATTTCAGTAGGGCGGCGGCCTCTTCAGCCCCCGCCAGGGTTACGCAATTTTTGCCTTGGTGCTTGGACCGGCCCAGGGCTTCGGCCGCGCGGGAAAAGAGTTGCTCCCGCCGCTCCCCCGCCACCAGGGTCGCGACGCCGAAGCTGGCGGTGATGGGCTCCACCAAGGGCAGCAGAATCTGGCTTTCCAGGTCCAGCCGCAGGCGCTCCGCCACGATCAGGGCGCCCATGTCGTTGGTTTCCGGCAGCAGCACGGCAAATTCCCCCCCGCCGTAGCGGGCCGCCAGGTCCAGGGAACGGATGGATTGGCGCAGGATGGTGCCCACGTGAAGCAGAGCCTCGTCCGCCGCTTCCCGGCCGTAATGCCGGTTGACGGCGGCAAAGGCGTCCAGGTCCAGCAATACCAGGGCCAGGGGCCGGCGATAGCGCTGCCAGCGCAGGATTTCCTCGTCGGTCCGGGCATCGAGCTGTTTGCGGTTGGCCAGGCCGGTGAGGCTGTCCTGACGGCGTGCCTCGTCAAGGCGCTCCCGCAGCCGTCGAATCTCCTCCTGCAACGCCTCGGTGGAGGGCTGCACCGCTTCGCACACCAGCAGCACTTCCCGCCCCTGGGGGTACAACCGGCCGGCCAGGGCGCTCTTGCGGCCATCGGCTGAACCGAGCGCCACCTTGCCCTGATAGAGACAGCCGGCATCGCCCTTCCCTCCCTCCGGCAAGGGCGGCTCCACCAGCCAAGCGGCCTCGTGGGTCAGGGCGGCGAACGCCGGATTGGCCTGCAACACTTTGCCGTCCCGGCGTAGCAGGGCGACGGCGATGCCGGCCGTTTCCAGCAGCCAGGGGGGGAGGGGTTCGGAAGGGGACAAGGCCAGCCTCGGGTGAGTTGATCCATCAACGTTAGCAATATCGCGGCGGGACGGTCAAGCCGCGGCAGAAACAAAAAACCCCGTCGTCGGGACGGGGTTCTCCGCATCGGAAGGGGCGCCGCTTATTTCCCGGCGGCCTGGTGCAGATGCTCCACGTATTTGCCTACCCCCTGTTCCACGGTCAGCAAAGGCTCCGTGTAGCCCGCAGCGCGCAGGGCGCTGACGTCGGCCTGGGTGAAACTCTGGTACTTGCCCTTGAGGGCTTCCGGGAAGGGGATGTATTCCAGAATGCCCAGGTCCTGCATTTCCTTCAGGGTCAGGACCTTTTCCCCCTGGGCCTTGCGGCAGCCGTTCACCGTGGCCACCGCCACGTCATTGAAGGTCTGGGAGGCGCCGGTGCCGACGTTGAAAACGCCGGACTGGTCGGGATGGTCGAGGAAGTGCAGGTTCACTTTGACCACGTCCTCCACGTAGATGAAGTCCCGCTGCTGGGCGCCGTTGGGATAGCCGTCGCAGCCTTCGAACAGGCGCACCCGGCCCTCGGCCTGGTACTGGTTGAACAGGTGGTAGGAGACGGAGGCCATGCGCCCCTTGTGCTGCTCCCGCGGGCCGTAGACGTTGAAGTAGCGGAAGCCGGCGATCTGGGCGGTACGGTTGTTCCGCATGCGGCGCACGTACTGGTCGAACAGGAACTTGGAGTAGCCGTAGACGTTGAGGGGGCCTTCGTGCTCCCGGGATTCCTGGAAGATGCGGCCGGCACCGTAGACGCTGGCGGAGGAGGCGTAGAGGAACTGGGCGTCGTTCTGCTGGCAGAAATCCAGCAGGGTGGTGCTGTAGCGGAAATTGTTCTCCATCATGTAGCGGCCGTCGGTCTCCATGGTGTCGGAGCACGCCCCCTCGTGGAACACCGCCGCCACGTCGCCCTCGAAGGCGCCGTCGATCACCATCTGGAGAAACTCTTCCTTGTCCAGGTAATCGGCGATCTCGCAGTCCACCAGGTTCTTGAACTTGTCCGCCTTCTTCAGGTTGTCCACCGCGATGACGTCGGTGATGCCCCGGTCGTTGAGGGCCTTGACGATGTTGGCGCCGATGAAGCCGGCCGCACCGGTAACGATATAGTACATGGCTGTTCCTTACCCTTGATTCGATTGAAATTCTTGTTGAAGTTCATCCCGGCCCACCACAGCGGTGCCGAGCTTGCCCACCACGATGCCGGCGGCCAGATTGGCTAGGTGCATGGCTTGCGGCAGATCCGCCCCGGCGGCGAGCATCACCCCCAGGGTGGCGATCACCGTGTCCCCGGCGCCGGAAACGTCGAACACTTCCCGCGCCTGGGCCGGCTCGTGGAGCGCCCCTTCGGCGCGGTAGAGGGTCATCCCCTCCTCGCTGCGGGTCACCAGCAGGGCGTCCAGGTCGAGGTCATGGCGCAGCTGCTCGGCCTTGCGCGACAGTTCCTCCTCGCTGGACCACTTGCCGGCCACCTCCCGGAACTCGCCCCGGTTGGGGGTGAGCAGGGTGGCGCCGCGGTAGCGTTCGTATTCGTCCCCCTTCGGGTCCACCAGCACCGGCTTGCCGGCCTTGCGAGCCAGATCGATCATCTGCCGGATGTGTTTCAGGCCGCCCTTGCCGTAATCGGACAGGATCACCACGTCGGTGTCACCAAGCAGGCGCTGAAAGTCGTGGAGCTTGTTCTCCAGCACTTCATGGCTGGGGGTGGTTTCGAAGTCGATGCGCAACAGTTGCTGCTGGCGCCCCACCACCCGCAGCTTGACCGTGGTGTCCAGCCCCGGGTCACGGTGCAGCACCGCTTCCACCCGCTCGCTCGCCATCAGGCGTTGCAGGCTCTCGCCGGCCTCGTCCTCCCCCACCACCGACAGCAGCGCCACCTTGGCCCCCAGGGCGGCCGCGTTGCGCGCCACGTTGGCGGCCCCACCGGGGCGCTCCTCGGTGGAGGCGACGTGCACCACCGGCACCGGCGCTTCGGGGGAAATACGGCTCACCTCGCCGAACCAGTAGCGGTCCAGCATCACGTCGCCGACGACTAGTAATCGGGCATTTTCAAAGTTGGGCAGCATAAATTCTTTTTACCGCTAAGGACGCCAAGGTACGCAAAGGAAAGGCTTTTCCTAGAATTCCTTCGCGTCCCTTTGCGTCCTTGGCGGTTAATGGTTTTTAAAGTCTTCCGATGGCGAAGTATTCCAGGCCAGCTTCCCGCACGTCCTTGGGCTCGTACATGTTGCGGCCGTCGAAGATCACCGGGGTCTTGAGCTTGGCTTTCAACTCGGGGAAGTTCGGGGCGCGGAACACCTTCCACTCGGTGACGATCACCAGGGCGTCGGCGCCGTCCACTGCCTCCATGGGGGAGTCCACCAGTTTCAGGCGCGGGTCGTCGCCGAAAATACGCTGGGTTTCGTGGGCCGCCACCGGGTCGTGGGCCACCACTTTGGCGCCCCGAGCCCACAGCCCTTCGATCAGCACCCGGCTGGGGGCCTCGCGCATATCGTCGGTGTTGGGCTTGAACGCCAGGCCCCACAAGGCGAGGGTCTTGCCGGAGAGGTCGTTGCCGAACTTGGCGGTGATCTTGTCCAGCAGCACTTCCTTCTGGCGCTCGTTGACCGCTTCCACCGCGTTGAGGATCTTGAGTTCCTGGCCGTATTCCCGGGCGGTGCGCTGCAGGGCCTGGACGTCCTTGGGGAAGCAGGAGCCGCCGTAGCCGCAGCCGGCATAGAGGAAGTGATAACCGATGCGGGGGTCGGAGCCGATGCCGTGGCGCACGTGCTCGATGTCGGCCCCCATTTTCTCCGCCAGCAGGGCCAGCTCGTTCATGAAGGAGATGCGGGTGGCCAGCATGGCGTTGGCGGCGTACTTGGTGAGCTCCGCGCTCTTCACGTCCATCACGATCAGGCGGTCGTGGTTGCGGTTGAAGGGGGCGTAAAGGGAGCGCATCAGTTGCACCGCCTTCTCGTCGTCCACCCCCACCACGATGCGGTCGGGGCGCATGAAGTCTTCCACCGCGGCCCCTTCCTTGAGGAATTCGGGGTTGGACACCACGGCGAACTCCAGCTTGGAGCCGCGCTTGTCCAGCTCTTCCTTCACCGCGGCACGCACCTTGTCGGCGGTGCCCACGGGCACGGTGGACTTGTCCACCACCACCTTGTAGTCGTCCATGTGCTTGCCGATGCTGCGGGCGGCGGCCACCACGTATTGCAGGTCGGCGGAACCGTCCTCGTCGGGAGGCGTACCCACGGCGATGAACTGGATCTGGCCGAACTTGGCGGCCTCTTCCACGTCGGTGGTGAAATGCAGGCGGCCGGCGGCGACGTTGCGCTTCACCATGTCTTCCAGGCCCGGCTCGTAAATCGGGATGCCGCCGGCCTTGAGGGTGGCGATCTTGCGCACGTCCACGTCCAGGCACATCACGTCGTGGCCGACCTCGGCAAGGCAGGTGCCCGTGACCAGGCCCACGTAGCCGGTGCCGATTACGCTGATTTTCATTGCTTTTCTCCTAGTTCAAGATGGATATTCCGTAACGCCAGCAGGGGATCGGCCGCCTTGGTAATGGGGCGGCCGATCACCAGGTAATCCGAGCCCGCAGCCATGGCCGCCGCCGGGGTCATGATGCGGGACTGGTCGTCGGTGCTCGCATCGGCGGGGCGGATGCCGGGGGTGACCAGCAGGAAATCCCGGCCCAGCTCCCCCTTGAGCATCGCCGCCTCCTGGGCGGAGCACACCACGCCGTCCAGGCCGGCATCCTGGGCCAGTTTCGCCAGGCGCCGCACTTGTTGTTGGGGCTCCACGTCGAGGCCGATTTCCGCCAGGCCCGCCCGGTCCATGCTGGTGAGCACCGTCACCGCGATCAGTTTCGGCCGCTGGTCCATACCTTCCAGGGCCTCCCGCGCCGCGGCCATCATTTTACCCCCACCGAAGGCATGGACGTTCACCATCCACACCCCCAGCCTGGCGGCGGCTTTCACCGCGCCCGCCACGGTATTCGGAATGTCGTGGAATTTCAGGTCCAGGAACACGCCGAAACCGGCGCCCACCAGCCCTTCCACCAAGGCCGGTCCGGCGGCGGTGAACAGTTCCTTGCCCACCTTCACCCGGCACAGGGCGGGGTCCAAACGCTTCGCCAGGGCCAGGGCTTGGTCGCCCGTGGGATAGTCCAGGGCGACGATGATTTTCGGATCGTTTGCTTGCATGCTCTCTCTTAACCGGGAATGAAATTGGAGCCGGTGCGGTCGCGGGCTCCCTCTTCCTCGCTGCGCCGCGGGGGGAAGGTTTCCCAGCCGCCGCAGGCGGGACAGCGCCAGTGGAAACGCCGGGCCCGGAAACCGCAACTGTCGCAGCGGAAGAAGGCGAGCCGCTCGGCGTGGCCGTGCACCAGGGTCTTGATCAGTTGCAGATCCTGGCGCCGCTCCGGGGGCGCCTCCATCAACTGCGCTTCGAGCAGCGTATCCAGGCCCCGCAGGGTAGGGTGGTGGCGCAGGGTGTCCCGCACCAGGCGGTAGGCCGCCTCGCCTCCCTCCACCTCCAAGGCCAGGCGGTAGGCCGCTTCCAGGACTTCCAGGGAAGGGTAGCGATTAAGGTAGTCCCGCAGCAGGCCCAGGGCCTCATCCAGCCGATCCAGCTGACGGCAGGCCGCCACCAGCTTGTCCGCAATCAGCGCGAGGTAGGCCGGGTCCTGGGTTTCGATGCGCTTCCACACCTGGATCGCCTCGTCATGGCGTCCCTGCATGGTTTCGAAGTCCCCCAGCAGGTCGTTGGCCCGGACACAGGTCCGGTTCTCCTGCAGGGCCGACGCGATGTATTCCCGCGCCCCGTCAAAGCGGCTATGAATGCTTTCGGTAACCGCCAGCTCGCAATAAAACTGGGCGATTTCCCGCTGGAACGAGCGGGTGGACGAGGCCGCCAGCCGTTTGGCGGTATCGATGGCCTTGGGCCATTCCTTTTCCTGGACGTAGATGTCCAGCAGGGACTCCAGGGCGGCAGCACGGTAGGAGGTGCCCAGCAGTTCCTGAAACAGCTGTTCGGCCCGGTCCAGGAGGCCGGCCCGCAGAAAGTCCTGGGCCAACTCGTTCACTGCCAGCCATTTGCGCTCTTCCTCCAGGTCGGGACGTTCCAGCAGGTTCTGGTGCATGCGGATGGCCCGTTCCACTTCGCCCCGGCGGCGGAACATGGCGCCGAGGGTGAAATGCAGCTCCACCGTCGCCGGCTCCAGCCGTGCCACTTCGGCAAAGGCTTCCACCGCCTTGTCCGGCTGCTCGTTGAGGAGGTAGTTGAGGCCTTTGAAATAGGACACCGGCAGGGTGCGGGACTCCGACACCACATGCTTGATGTCGATGCGTGCCGCCAGCCAGCCCAGGCTGAAGAACAGCGGAAACACCAGCAGCCACCAGTATTCGAATTCCATGTTTGGGGAATTTTATCCGTGAAAAGGCTTCGTCAGCCTTCCTGCCTCGCGCCGCTGTCGGAGACCTTCACCCGCAGTTCACGCTTCAAAGCCAGGATGTTGCGTTTCTGACGGAAAATGAAGGACAGGCTGGCCGCCACCCCGGTAGCCACGCCGGCGACGAAGCACACCAGCATCACCAGCACCAGGGGGGATTGCCATTGATAGCCCAGGTAGTAGCTCACCGTCACGGTTCCGCTGTTTTTTACCGCGAAACCCAGTGCCAGCAGAAACAGCGCAAACCACAACACGCGCAGCACATAGCGCATCACCATAGCCGCCCCTCTTTCAAATCCATTCCGTCCGACAAATAAAAAGGCGGCACGATCTTTCGACAATGCCGCCACACCGATCAATCAAGATGGCCGACCGGGAGTCTTACTCCGGGTAGTCCACCCGTTCCCGCAATTCCTTGCCTGCCTTGAAATGGGGAACATGCTTTTCCGGCACGTTGACCTTGCCGCCGGTCTTCGGGTTGCGCCCGACTCGCGGCGGCCGGTAGTTCAGAGTGAAACTGCCGAAGCCGCGAATCTCGATGCGCTGCCCCTCAGCCAAGCTGCTCGCCATCGCATCCAGGATGGTTTTGACGGCGAACTCCGCATCCTTGGCGACCAAGTGGGGATGGCGCACGGACAATCGAGCGATCAGTTCCGATTTGGTCATGACGATCCCTTTTACTTATTGCTCCGCGTTTTTCACGTCCAGCTTGGCCTTCAGCAGGGCACCCAGGTTGGTGGTGCCGGCGCTGCCGGCGCCCTGGTCGCTGGCGAGCTTCTGCATCGCTTCGGACTCGTCGGCCATGTCCTTGGCCTTGATGGACAGGCTGATGTTGCGGTTCTTGCGGTCGACGCTGATGATCTTGGCCTCGATCTCGTCCCCTTCCTTGAGGTGGGAACGGATGTCTTCCACGCGGTCGCGGGCCACTTCGGAAGCACGCAGGTAGCCTTCCACTTCCTCGGTGTCCAAAGTCACCACGGCGCCTTTGGCATCGATGGTCTTGACCACGCCCTTGACGATGCTGCCCTTGTCATGGGTGGCCACGTAGTTGCTGAAGGGATCGCCTTCCATCTGCTTGATGCCGAGGGAAATGCGCTCGCGCTCGGAGTCGATGGCCAGCACCACGGCTTCCACGTCGTCGCCCTTCTTGAAGTTGCGCACGGCTTCTTCGCCGGGCAGGGTCCAGGACAGGTCGGACAGGTGGATCAGGCCGTCGATGCCGCCGGGCAGGCCGATGAACACGCCGAAGTCGGTGATGGACTTGATCTGGCCGGAAACCTTGTCGCCCTTCTTGAAGTTCTCGGCGAACTCGTCCCAGGGGTTGGCTTGGCACTGCTTCATGCCCAGGGACAGGCGGCGGCGGCTTTCGTCCACTTCCAGAATCATCACTTCCACTTCCTCGCCCATGGCGGTGACCTTGGCGGGGTGAACGTTCTTGTTGGTCCAGTCCATTTCGGACACGTGCACCAGACCTTCGATGCCCGGCTCGATCTCGACGAAGGCGCCGTAGTCGGTCAGGTTGGTCACCTTGCCGAACAGGCGGGTGCCCACGGGGTAGCGTCGGGACAGGTTGACCCACGGATCGTCGCCCAGCTGCTTGAGGCCCAGGGAAACGCGGTTCTTCTCCTGGTCGAACTTGAGCACCATGGCTTCCACTTCGTCACCCACGGACAGCACCTCGGAGGGGTGCTTGACGCGGCGCCAGGCTACGTCGGTGATGTGCAGCAGGCCGTCCACACCGCCCAGGTCCACGAACGCGCCGTAGTCGGTGATGTTCTTGACGATACCCTTGACGCGGGCACCTTCCTTGAGGTTTTCCAGCAGGGCCTGACGCTCGGCGCCCTGGGTCTCTTCCAGCATGGCGCGACGGGAAACCACCACGTTGTTGCGCTTGCGGTCCAGCTTGATGACCTTGAACTCGAAGGCCTTGTTCTCGTAGGGGGTGGTGTCCTTGACCGGACGGATGTCCACCAGGGAACCGGGCAGGAAGGCGCGGATGCCGTTGACCATCACGGTCAGGCCGCCCTTGACCTTGCCGCTGACCATGCCGTTGACCAGGGAACCCTTCTCCATCGCCTCTTCCAGCTCGATCCAGGCGGCCAGGCGCTTGGCCTTTTCGCGGGAGAGCTTGGTGGAACCGTGGCCGTCTTCCAGGGCGTCGATCGCCACTTTGACGAAGTCGCCCGGCTTGACCTCGATTTCGCCCTGGTCGTTGCGGAATTCGTCGGCGGAAATCACGCTCTCGGATTTCAGGCCGGCGTTGACGATCACCTCTTCGTTGTCGACGTGCACCACTTCAGCGGTGATCACTTCGCCTATGCGCATTTCTTTCTGGCTAAGGCTTTCTTCGAACAGGGAGGCAAAACTTTCTTGGGAGGTAGAGGGAGAAGCAGTCATTGAAAAAGTACCAATCAAAACGCCTTGCGGCGGGGTTGATTAAACATTGCCACGGCCCCGTGCGGAACCGTGACGCCTTTATTGCGACGAAAGCGCCCCGTATCTTGCCAGAACCTCGGCAACGACCTGGTCGATGGAGAGGGGGCTGGTATCGAGGAAGCTCGCGTCAGCGCATTTTTGCAGCGGCGCAGCGCTTCGCGCCGCATCGCGGGCGTCGCGCTGGTTGATGTCTTGCAAAATATTGTCAAGATTAGCACACATCCCTTTTGCCATCAACTGCTTATACCGGCGTTCGGCACGGGCTTCGGCGCTGGCGGTAAGGAATATCTTCGTTCCGGCGTCGGGGAACACCGTGGAGCCCATGTCCCGGCCGTCCGCCACCAGGCCGGGAGCTTGGCGGAAAGCCCGCTGGCGCTGAAGAAGCGCTTGGCGCAGGCGGGGAAAAACGGCGATCTTGGAAGCGGCGTTGCCCGCCTCTTCGGTGCGAATGGCTTCGGTAGCGACTTCGTTGTCGAGGTAGATCTCGCCACCCTCGAAGCGCACGTCCAGCTTCTCCGCCAGGGCGGCGAGCTGCGCCTCGTCGTCCAGGGGCAGACCGCGGCGCATGGCCGCCACGGCGGCGAGGCGGTAAATCGCCCCGCTGTCCAGGTAATGCCAGCCCAGCCGATCCGCCACCAGTTGGGCAATAGTGCCTTTGCCACTGGCCGAGGGGCCGTCGATGGCGATCACCGGCACACCGCCCCGCTTGAGGATGGAGGCGAAGCGTTCGAAATAGTCGGGGAAGGTCTTGGCGACGCACTTCGGGTCGTTGATGCGCACCGGCACGCCCAGGGCCACCAGGGAAAAACACATGGCCATGCGGTGGTCGTCGTAGGTGTTGATCTGCGCGTGAGCCGCGAGGCGTGAAGCGGGAGGCGGCGTGACGCGGATGTAGTCGGCGCCCTCCTCCACCGTGGCGCCCACCTTGCGCAGTTCGGTGGCCATGGCGGCGATGCGGTCGGTTTCCTTCACCCGCCAGCTGGCGATGTTGGTCAGAGTGGTGGTGCCGTCGGCGAACAGGGCCGCCACCGCCAAGGTCATGGCGGCGTCGGGGATGTGGTTGCAGTCCAGGTCGATGGCCTTGAGCTTGCCGGAGGCCGGGCCGCGGGCCTCGATCCAGTTGTCGCCCATTGAAATTTCGGCGCCCATTTGCGCCAGGGCTTCGGCGAAGCGCACGTCCCCCTGGATACTGTCCCGGCCTACGCCCTCCACCCGCACCGGGCCGCCGCCGATGGCGCCGGCGGCGAGGAAATAGGACGCCGACGAGGCGTCGCCTTCAACGAAGATCGTGCCCGGGCTTTGGTAGCGCTGGCCGCCTTCGATGACGAAGCGCCGCCACCCCTCCCGCTCCACGGTCACGCCAAAGCGGGCCATGAGGGCCAGGGTGATTTCGATGTAGGGCTTGGAAATCAGCTCCCCCACCACCTCCACCGTCATGGTTTCGCCGGTGAGGGGCAGCGCCATCAGGAGGCCGGTGAGGAACTGGCTGGACACATCGCCCCGCACCTGGGCCGTGCCGGGCCGGATGACGGCGGGGGAAATCTCCAGCGGCGGGAAACCCTCGTTGCCCAGGTAACGAATGTCCGCCCCCAACTGGCGCAGGGCTTCCACCAAGTCGCCGATGGGGCGCTCGTGCATCCGGGCCACGCCGCTCAACTGATAATGGCCACCGGACAGAGCCAGGGCAGCCGTCAGGGGCCGGAAGGCGGTGCCGGCGTTGCCCAGGGACAGCTCGGCATCCTTCACCGGAAACGTTCCACCTACACCCCGGACGCGATAATCGTTGGCGCCGGTTTTCTCCGCCGGCACGCCGAGCGCCTTCAGGGCCTCCAGCATGCGGCCGGTGTCGTCCGAGGCCAGCAGGTCGCGGATATGGGTTTCGCCTTCGGCCAGGGCAGCCAGCAGCAGGGTGCGGTTGGAAATGCTCTTCGAGCCCGGCAGTTTCACGGTGCCGCGGGCGGCGACGGCGGGGTAAATATCCAGAAATTCCATGTTCAAATTCTTTCACCGCGGAGGACGCAGAGGACGCGGAGGAAAACCGACATTTTCCCTGCATTCCTCTGCGCTCCTCCGCGTCCTCTGCGGTTCATTGTTTTTCGTCCCCGCCGGCCCAGGCGTTACGGGCCCGGCTGGCGCGGGTGAATATCTGCTCCAGGACGGCGGCGTCCCCCGCTTCCAGGGCTACGTGGAGGCGGTCGAGCTGGGCGCGGTAGGCGTCCAGTTCCTTGAGCAGGGCATCCCGGTTGGCGAGGCTGATGTCCCGCCACATTTCCGGGCTGCTGCCGGCGATGCGGGTGAAGTCGCGGAATCCGCTGGCGGCGTAGGAAAACAGCTCGACGGCGTTGGGCTTGGCGGCGATGTCATCCACCAGGGCGAAAGCCAGCAGGTGGGGCAAGTGGCTCACGGCGGCGAACACCTCGTCGTGGCCTTGAGGCGCCATCTCCCTCACCACCGCACCGCAGGCGGCCCAGGCACCCTTGACCTTGCCCACCGCCGCCGGGTCGTTTTCCGCCAACGGCGTCACCACCACGTTGCGCCCCTGGTACAAGTCGGCGCTGGCTGCGGCGGCACCGCTTTTCTCCGCCCCGGCGATGGGATGGGAGGGAACGAAATGAGACAGGTGACCGGGCAGGTGGGCACGGGCATAGGCCAGCACGTCCTGCTTGGTGCTGCCGGCATCGGTGACCACCGTATCCGGCGCCAGATGGGGTGCAATGGAAGCCATCACCGCCGGCATCTGGCCCACCGGAACGGCAAGCAGGACCAGGTCCGCCCCGGCCACCGCTTCGGCGGGCTTGGTTACCACCGAGTCGATGATGCCGAGCTGGCAAGCCTCGTCCAGGTTGGCTTGGCTGCGCCCCACTCCCACCACCTCCCCCACTACGCCGGCTTTCTTCAGGGCCAGGGCGAAGGAACCGCCGATCAGCCCGACGCCGAAGACGGCCAGCTTGCGGATGAGGGGTGCGGCCACGGCGTTACAGGTCGCGGCCGATGGCCTGGGCAATGCCCCGCAGGGAGCCCATCAGGGTGGTCAGTTCCTGCTGGTTCAGGGCCTGGTCGGCGTCGCACCAGGCTTCGCAGGGGTTGGGGTGCATTTCCACCAGCAGGCCGTCGGCGCCCGCAGCCACGGCGGCGCGGGACAGGGCCGGCACCATCCATGCCTTACCGCCGGCGTGGGAGGGGTCGACGATCACCGGCAGGTGGGTTTCCTTTTTCAGCACGGCGATGGCGGTCACGTCCAGCACGTTGCGGTAAGCGGTCTCGAAAGTGCGGATGCCGCGCTCGCAGAAGATGATGTTGTGGTTGCCGCCGGCGGCGATGTATTCCGCCGCCATCAGCCACTCGGAGATGGTGGCGGACATGCCCCGCTTGAGGATCACCGGCTTGGTGGTGCGGCCAACTTCCTTCAGCAGGTCGAAGTTCTGCATGTTGCGGGTGCCGATCTGGATCACGTCCACGTCGTATTCCAGGAAGGCGTCCAGGGTACGCAGGTCCATCAGTTCGGTGACGATGGGCAGACCGTGGGCGTCGGCGGCCTTGCGGAACATGGCCAGGCCTTCCACCCCGTGGCCCTGGAAGGCATAGGGGCTGGTGCGGGGCTTGAAGGCACCGCCGCGCATCATGTTGCAGCCGGCGTCCACCACGCCCTGGGCGGCCTGCTCCATCTGCTCCGGAGTTTCCACCGAGCAAGGGCCGGCGATGATCTGCACCTGCTTGCCGCCGAGCTTCACGCCCTTGATGTCGATGACCGTGTCTTCCTTGTGCCACTCCCGGGCCACGATCTTGTACGGCTTGACGATGTGCATCGCCTGCTCGACGCCGGGCAGGGCGTCGATGGATTCCTGGTCCAGCTTGCGCTCGTCGCCGATGGCGCCGATGACGGTGCGCTCGGTGCCGCGGGAAATATTGACGTCCAGCCCTGCATCCTTGATTTTCCGGACCACGCCCTCGACCTGCTGCTCGGTGGCTTCCGGGTTCATTACGATAATCATGCTTGCTCCTAGTTCCTTAACCGCCTGGATACACGGCCGGTTCGATTCAAGATTTATTAAGCGCGTGTTCCAGTGCCTGCAAAAATTTCTTATTTTCCGATTCCAAGCCCACGCTGACGCGCAGGTGCTCCGGTAATCCATAATTGGCCACGGGGCGGACGATCACCCCTTGTTGCAGCAGGCTGCGATACATGGCGGTGGCATTGCCGATGCGGCAGCAGATGAAATTGCCGTGGGACGGGATGTAGTCCACCCCCAGGCGCTTGAAGCCTTCGGTGAGCTGATCCATGCCGGCTTCGTTGATGTCCAGGCAGTGTTCCAGGAAAGCCTCGTCCACCATGGCCTCCATGGCGGCCGCCTGGGCCAGGCTGTTGACGTTGAAGGGCTGGCGCACCCGGTTGATCATGTCCGCCACTTCCGCCGAGGTCATGGCGTAGCCCACCCGCAGACCCGCCAGGCCGTAGGCTTTGGAGAAGGTACGGGTGACGATCAGGTTGGGGTGGTGGGCGATCCAGGAAGCACTATCCCCCCGCAGGCCGCTGGACAGGTATTCGTAATAGGCCTCGTCCAGCACCACCAGCACTTCCCGCGGCACTTCTTCGAGAAAGCGCTTCACCTCCGCCTGCGGCAGGAAAGTGCCGGTGGGGTTGTTGGGGTTGGCGATGAACACCATGCGGGTGTCGTCTTCAATGGCTTCCAGCATGGCCATCAGGTCGTGGCCGTAATCCTTGGCCGGAACTTCAATGCCCCGGGCGCCCACGCCCTGCACCGCCAGGGGATAGACGGCGAAGGCGTACTGGGAATAGACCGCGCTGGTGCCGCCGGTGAGGAAGGCCCGGGCCGCCATTTCCAGCACGTCATTGGAACCGTTGCCCAGCACGATCTGCTCCGGGGCCAGGCTGAAGCGCTCCGCCAGCACCTCCTTCAACTCGAAGCCGGCGCCGTCGGGGTAACGGCACAGTTCCAGGAACACGTTCTCGATCGCCGCCAGCACCCGGGGGCTGGTGCCGAGAGGGTTTTCGTTGGAGGCGAGCTTAACGATCTCGTCCTCGGGGATGTTCATCTCCCGCGCCAGCTCGGAAATCGGCTTGCCCGGCTGATAGGGGGCGATGCCGCGCACATAGTGGGGAGCAAGGTCACACAGAGACATGGGAAGTTCGGAACCGATCATGATTGTTTACAGCACCGCCACGGGGTAGGAACCGAGCACCTTGACGAATACCGCCTGGGCCGTCAATTCCTCCAGGGCCCGGGCCACGGGAGCATCGTCCCGATGGCCTTCCACATCCACGAAGAACACGTATTCCCACATCCCGGTGCGGGAGGGGCGGGATTCCAGCTTGGTCATGCTCACGCCGTGTTTGGCGAAGGGGGTGAGCAGTTCGTACACCGCGCCGGGCTGGTTTTTGGCGGACAACACCAGGGAGGTCTTGTCCTTGCCCGAGGACGCCGCGTCGTGCTGGCCGATGACCAGGAAACGGGTGGTGTTGTCGGGCTTGTCTTCGATGTTTTCGGCCAGCCTGTCCAGACCGTAGCGCTCCGCCGCCGCTTCGCCGGCGATGGCCGCGGCAGTGGCATCCTCCGCCGCCAACCGGGCCGCTTCGGTGTTGCTCACCACCGCCACCCGCTCCACGCCGGGAAGGTTGCGGTTGAGCCACTCGTGGCACTGGGAAAGGGATTGGGCGTGGGAGTAGACCTTTGTCGCATTCCCTTCCGCGCCGGGCTTACGCAGCAGGAACTGGTGCACCCGCAGGTCCACCTCGCCGCACACTTTCAGCGGCGTTTGCAGCAGCAGATCCAAAGTGGTGCCTACCGCGCCGCCGGTGGAGTTTTCCACCGGCACCACGCCGTAGTCCGCCAGCCCCGCTTCCACCTCGCGGAACACCGCGTCGATGGAAGCGCAGGGCCGGGCCTGGGCAGCGTGGCCGAAATGCTTGATCGCCGCCGACTCGCTGAAGGTGCCCTGGGGGCCCAGATAAGCCACCGTCAGGGGGTGCTCCAGGGCGAGGCAGGCGGACATGATTTCCCGGAACAGCCGGGCCACGGATTCCCCCGACAGGGGGCCGGGATTGAGTTCCTGCACCCGGCGCAGCACCTGGGCTTCCCGCTCCGGACGGTAGATGCCGACGCCGTTCTTGATGCAGCCGATGGCCTGGGCGTGCTCGGCCCGCTCCGAAACGAGCTTGAGTACCTGCTCGTCGATGGCGTCGATGGCCTCGCGGTGGGGTTGCAGTTCGTCAGCCATGCTTGCGTTGGAACTCCTGCATGAAGGCCGCCAGGGCTTTCGTCCCTTCCAGGGGCATGGCGTTGTAGATGGAGGCGCGCATGCCGCCCACCGATTTGTGGCCTTTCAACTGCAACAAGCCGTGGGCCTTGGCTTCGACGAGGAAGGCTTCGTCGAGCTTGGCGTCGGCCAGGGTGAAGGGCACGTTCATGCGGGAACGGGCGGACACCTCCACCGGGTTGCGGTAGAAACCGCCGCTGGCGTCGATGGCGCCGTACAGCACCTCCGCCTTCTCGACGTTGATCTTCTCCATGGCCGCCAACCCGCCCTGGCGCTTGAGCCACTTGAACACCAGGCCGGCCATGTAGATGCCGTAGGTGGGCGGCGTGTTGAGCATGGAGCCATGCTCCGCCTGCACCGCGTAGTCCAGCAGGCTGGGGGTGTGGGGCGCGGCGCGGCCCAGGAGGTCTTCCCGCACGATAACGATGACCAGACCGGCGGGACCGATGTTCTTTTGGGCACCGGCATAGATCAGGCCGTAGCGGGAAACGTCCATGGGGCGGGACAAAATGTGGGAACTCATGTCCGCCACCAGGGGCACGGAGGCCCCCAGGCTGGCGCAGTCGTCGAACACCTCCACGCCGTGGATGGTTTCGTTGGTGCAGACGTGGAGGTAGGCGGCGTTGGGATCCAGGTCCGCCTCATTGGCCTTGAACCAGCGGGCGTAATGATCGGCTTCGGTACTGCCGGCACAGCGCACGCTACCGACGCGCTGGGCTTCCTTGTAGGCCTTGTCGGACCAGGAACCGGTTACCAGATAGTCCGCCGAGCGGCCCGCCAGCAGATTCATGGGAATCTGGGCAAACTGGAGGGTGGCGCCCCCTTGCAGGAACAGCACCCTGTAGCCGTCGGGGATGGCCATCAGGTCCCGCAGGTCGTGCTCGGCGGTGTCCAGGATGCCCATGAACTCCTTGCCGCGGTGGGACATCTCCATCACCGACATGCCGCAGCCCTGCCAGTTGAGCATTTCGTCCTGGGCCTGCACCAGCACTTCCTGGGGAAGGACCGCCGGACCGGCGCTGAAGTTGTGAATTCGTTCCATGCTTATGCCCCTCGACCCTCGGGATTATTCCTCGTCCCCGCCCTCGGCTTCGCTCTCGACCTCGCCTTCGCTCTCGACCTCGCCCTCGGCCTCGACGATTTTCTCCAACCCCACCAGTTTTTCGCCCGCGTCCAGGGCGATCAGGGTCACGCCCTGGGTAGCGCGCCCCATTTCGCGGATTTCCCGCACCCGGGTGCGGATCAGGACGCCGCCGGTGGTGATGAGCATGATCTCGTCGCTTTCCTCCACCAGGGCGGCGGCCACCACCTGGCCGTTACGCTCGGAGGTCTGGATTGCCATCATGCCCTGAGTACCGCGGCCGTGGCGGGTGTATTCGCTGATGGGGGTACGCTTGCCGAAACCGTTCTCGGTGGCGGTGAGGACCGATTGCTGCTCGTTTTCCGCCACCAGCAGGGCGATCACCTGCTGCCCCTCTTGCAGCCGCATGCCGATCACGCCCCGGGCCAGGCGGCCCACGGTGCGCACGTCGTTCTCGTCGAAGCGCATGGCCTTGCCGCCGTTGGAGAACAGCATGATGTCGTGCTTGCCGTCGGTGATGGCGACGCCCACCAGGTAATCCCCTTCGTCCAGGTCCACGGCGATGATGCCGGTGGAGCGGGGGCGGGAGAATTCCGTCAGGGGGGTCTTCTTGACGATGCCGTTGGCGGTGGCCATGAAGACGAAGTGGCCGTCGTCGAATTCCTTCACCGGCAGGATGGCGTTGATCTTCTCGCCCTCCTCCAGTTGCAGCACGTTGACGATGGGCTTGCCGCGGCTGCCGCGCCCGCCCTGGGGCACGTTGTAGACCTTGATCCAGTACACCCGGCCCCGGTTGGAGAAGCACAGGATGTAGTCGTGGGTGTTGGCGATGAACAGCTTCTCGATGAAGTCGTCCTCCTTCGTCGCCGTAGCCTGCTTGCCGCGCCCGCCGCGCTTCTGCGCCTGGTAGTCGCCCAGGGGCTGGGCCTTGATGTAGCCACCATGGGACAGCGTCACCACCACATCCTCGGGGGTGATCAGGTCCTCCATGCTGAGGTCCTGGGTGTGGATCACGATTTCGCTGCGGCGGGCGTCGCCGAACTGCTGCTTTACCTCCGTCAGCTCCATGGCGATGATCTCGGTCACCCGCTCGGGGCGGGCCAGGATGTCCAGCAGGTCGGCAATGCGGGCCATGACATCGCGGTATTCACCGACGATCTTGTCCTGCTCCAGCCCGGTGAGGCGCTGCAGGCGCAGATCCAGGATGGCCTGGGCCTGGGATTCGGACAGGCGATAGCCCTCGGGGGAAAAACCAAATTCGGGAGCCAGCCCCTCGGGACGGGAAGCGTCGGCGGCGGCGCGGGTCAGCATCTCCTCCACCAGCGGCGAGCGCCAGGTGCGTTCCATCAACTGGGCCTTGGCCACAGCGGGGGATTCGGCGGCGCGGATCAGCACGATCACGTCATCCACGTTGGACAGGGCGACCGCCAAGCCTTCCAGGATATGCCCCCGGTCCCGGGCCTTCTTCAGTTCGAACACGGTGCGCCGCGTCACCACCTCGCGGCGGTGGCGCAGGTACTCGTCCAGCATCTGCTTCAGGTTCAGCAGGCGCGGCTGGCCGTCCACCAGGGCCACCATGTTCATGCCGAAGGTGTCCTGCATCTGGGTTTCTTTGTACAGGTTGTTCAGCACCACTTCCGGCATCTCGCCGCGCTTCAGTTCGATCACCACCCGCATGCCGGACTTGTCGGACTCGTCCCGCAGATCGGAAATGCCTTCCAGCTTCTTGTCCCGCACCAGCTCGCCGATCTTGATGCACAGATTGGCCTTGTTCACCTGGTAGGGCAACTCGTCGACGATGATGGCCTGGCGGCTGCCCTTCTCCATGTCCTCGAAGTGGCAGCGGGCGCGCATCACCACCCGGCCGCGGCCGGTGCGGTAGCCCTCCCGCACGCCCACCACGCCGTAGATGAAACCGGCGGTGGGGAAGTCGGGGGCCTTGACGATGTCGATCAGTTCGTCGATGGAAGTGGTCGGGTTGTTGAGCAGGGTCAGGCAGGCGTCCACCACCTCGTTCAGGTTGTGGGGCGGGATATTGGTCGCCATGCCCACCGCGATGCCGGAGGAACCATTGACCAACAGGTTGGGAATCTTGGACGGCAGGACCAGGGGCTCATGCTCGGACCCGTCGTAGTTGGGCCCGAAATCCACCGTTTCCTTGTCGATATCGGCCAGGAGTTCGTGGGCGATCTTCGCCATGCGCACTTCGGTGTAACGCATGGCCGCCGCGTTGTCGCCGTCGATGGAGCCGAAGTTGCCCTGACCGTCCACCAGGGGATAGCGCAGGGAGAAATCCTGGGCCATACGCACGATGGTGTCATACACGGCGGTATCGCCGTGAGGGTGGTATTTACCGATGACGTCGCCCACCACGCGGGCGGACTTCTTATAAGCCTTATTCCAGTCGTTGGACAGCTCGTTCATCGCGAACAGCACGCGGCGGTGTACCGGCTTCAGACCATCGCGCACGTCCGGCAGGGCCCGCCCCACGATCACGCTCATGGCATAATCGAGGTAGGAACGGCGCATTTCCTCTTCAAGGCTAACAGGGAGTGTTTCTTTGGCGAATTGATCCATCGGCGGGCTGTTTTATCGGTTTACCAAAAGCTTTTGATTCTATCATGCACCCCCACCCCCGTCACGCCCGACCCAACCCTGCCCAATTGTGTTGTTTTGGCACAACACAAACCCCGACAAAAATGCAATTTGTGTTTTTCCTGCCCTAAGACTATGTTGTAGAATGGAACTGGACGATGAAAGCATCCGCTCGGCAAGACGAACAGCTCAAAGCATCTGAAAAACCCAAGAAACTCAAAGGAGTCGAAAAAATGAAAATGTCCAAGCTTATCAATATCCTCGTTGGTGCCCTCGCACTGGTTTCCGCCGGCTCCGCCTTCGCCCATGACGGCTACCTGACCGACACCCGCGGCGTCATCGTTCGCAACAACTACGGCGAGTGCTGGAGAACCGGCTCCTGGACCCCGGCCATGGGCATCCCGGAATGCGAGGGCGGCGTGAAAGGCAAAGACACCGGCCCGGATCGCGCTTTCGCTCCCGCCACCCTGCAGGCCGACACCCTGTTCGACTTCGACAAGGCCAATCTCCGTCCCGCTGGCAAGCAAACCCTGGACGAGTTCGTGGCCAAGATGAAGGATCACCCCGAAGTTGACCTGCTGCTGGTGACCGGCCACACCGACCAGATCGGTACCGACAAGTACAACCAGAAGCTGTCCGAGCGCCGCGCCGCCTCCGTGAAGGCCTACCTGGTGAGCAAGGGCGTCGCCGCCGACCGCATCGAGACCGTGGGCAAGGGCGAGAAAGAGCCCGTCAAGTCCGTCAAGGAGTGCAAGGGCAACCGCGGCAAGAAGCTGATCGAATGCCTGCAGCCCAACCGCCGTGTGGTGGTGGAAATCAAGATGCAGAAGCAACTCAAGAAGTAACTTCGGCCCGACCAAAAAGCCCCGCCCTCGAGCGGGGCTTTTTTATGCCTAGGAAATTTGGCCTGATAGAATCTTATGCACCCCATCGACATACTGATCGACGCCCGCTGGATCGTTCCGGTAGCGCCGCAACAATCCGCCCTTCCCCGTCACAGCCTCGCCATCCGGGACGGAAAAATCGTCGCCCTGCTACCCACGGAAGAGGCCCATAGCCGCTTCCAGGCTCGGCGTCACCATCACCTGAAAAACCACCTGCTCATCCCCGGCCTGGTCAACCTCCACACCCATGCCGCCATGACCCTGCTGCGGGGACTGGCGGACGATCTGCCGCTGATGGAGTGGCTGAACGACCACATCTGGCCGTCGGAGGGACGCTTCACCTCGCCGGAATTCGTCCACGACGGCACTCTGCTGGCCTGCGCCGAAATGATCCGCGGCGGCGTCACCTGCTTTTCCGACATGTATTTCTTCCCCAATGCCGCGGCGGACGCCGCCCTCCAGGCTAGGATGCGTGCGGTGCTGGGCATGGTGGTAGCCGAATTCCCCACCCCCTATGCCGCAGATGCCGACGACTACCTGAGCAAGGGCCTGGCCGCCCGGGACGCCTACCGGGACGAGCCCCTGATCAAGATCATCCTTGCCCCCCACGCCCCCTACACGGTGAGCGACGCCACCTTCACCAAGATCCTGACCTACTCGGAACAACTCGACCTGCCCATCCACCTCCACCTGCACGAAACCCACGACGAGGTGGAAGACAGCCTCAAGCAATACGGCGTCCGGCCTCTTGAGCGGATGCACCGCCTGGGTCTGCTGGGCCCCAACCTGATCGCGGTACATATGGTGCAGCTCAACAAGGACGAAATCCGCCTCCTGGCCGAACACGGTTGCCACGTGGCCCACTGCCCCACCTCCAACCTCAAGCTGGCCAGCGGCATCGGCCCGGTGGTGGAGAAATTGGAACACGAGGTCAACGTCGGCCTGGGCACCGACGGTGCCGCCAGCAACAACCGCCTCGACCTCCTGGCCGAAATGCGCCTCGCCGCCCTGCTGGCCAAGGGCCAGAGCCGAAAGGCCGCCGCCCTGCCGGCCTTCGAAGCCCTGAAAATGGCCACCCTCAACGGCGCCCGCGCCCTGGGGCTGGACCACCTCATCGGCTCCCTGGAGCCCGGCAAGGCCGCCGACGTGGTGGCCATCGACTTCTCCGGCCCGGAATTGGAACCCTGCTACGACCCCGTCTCCCACCTGATCTACGCAGCCGGACGGGAACACGTCAGCCACGTGTGGGTCAACGGAGAAATGCTGCTGGAAGAACGCCGCCTCACCACCCTGGACCTCCGGGACATCCAGGCCAGAACCGCCCAATGGCAGGAGCGCATCCGCAGCGCCGCCTGATTTGTGATTTAATAACGCCTATGAGCAACGCCGACCAAATCGAACTCGACAAATTCGCCCAACTGGCCCACCGCTGGTGGGACCCCAACAGCGAATTCAAGCCCCTCCACGACATCAACCCCCTGCGCCTGGATTACATCGACCGCGTTGTCGGCCTGGCCGGCAAGACCGTGCTCGACGTGGGCTGCGGCGGCGGCATCCTGTCGGAAAGCATGGCCCAGCGGGGCGCCACCGTCACCGGCATCGACCTGGGGGACAAAGCCCTCAAGGTGGCCAAGCTGCACAAGCTCGAAAGCGGCGTCAACGTGGACTACCGGCTGATTTCCGCCGAAGACCTGGCCCAGGAACAGCCCCAGCGCTACGACGCGGTCACCTGCATGGAAATGCTGGAGCACGTCCCCGACCCCGCCCAGGTGGTGCAGGCCTGCGCCCGACTGGTCAAACCCGGCGGCCACGTGTTCTTCTCCACCCTCAACCGCAACGCCAAGTCCTACCTGTTCGCGGTGGTGGGCGCCGAATACGTGCTCAACCTGCTGCCCCGGGGCACCCACGACTACGCCAAGTTCATCAAGCCCTCCGAGCTGTCCCGCTATTGCCGCGACGCCGGGCTGGACGTGGCCGACGTCACCGGCATGAGCTACAGCCCCTTCAGCAAAACCTACAGCCTGGGCAAAGACACCTCGGTCAACTACCTGCTCTGCTGCCGCGCCTGATGTACCGCGCCGTACTGTTCGACCTCGACGGCACCCTGGCCGACACCGCCCCCGACCTGGGCCACGCCCTCAACTTGCTGCTGGAGCGGCATGGCCGCACCGCCCTGGACCAGGACGTCATCCGCCCCCACGCCTCCCACGGCACCCCGGGGCTGCTGGGCGTCGGCTTCGGCATCACCCCCGACGACCCCGACTTCACCCCCCTGCGGCAGGAATACCTGGGCCTGTACGAGGCCCATCTCGTCACCTACACCCGCCTGTTCCAGGGCATGGCGGAGCTCCTGGACCAACTGGAGCAGCGCGGCCTGCCCTGGGGCATCGTCACCAACAAACCCGAACGCTTCGCCCTCCCCCTGCTGGAACGGCTAGGGCTGAAAGAACGAACCGCCACCGTCATCGGCGGCGACACCTGCTCCAACCCCAAGCCCCACCCCGAACCCATGCACTGCGCCTGCCGGGAGATCGGCGTAGCGCCGGAAGAATGCCTCTACGTGGGCGACGCCGAGCGGGACGTGGAATCCGCCCGGGCCGCCGGCATGGCCACCCTCATCGCCGCCTACGGCTACCTGGGCGAGAACGACCGCCCCGAAGACTGGAACGCCCTCGGCATCATCCAGTCCCCCTTAGATATCCTCACGTACCTCGGCTGATTGCCGGTATAATGAAATTGCGTGATCGGGGGAACTTTCATCATCCCTCCCCCTCTCATGCATGTCTGCTTGGGGGCGACCTGGCTTCGACGTGGGTTGCAAAGCAGCGCAGGGCATACCGAGGACCAGCCACCTCGTAAATCCGCTGGAACAAAATAGTCGCCAACGACGAAACTTACGCTCTGGCCGCTTAATCGGCCAGACTCTACACCAGTCTGACTCCGGGCTGGGTGGGGCAACCCACAGTAGAGTCATTTTAGGAGTCTCGCGCCGATCAGGGTTGCTTTGACCGGTGTTAAATCCAAGGCAACTCGCCTGAATCGAGCCTGTTCGGCCGGCGCGGTTCGGGTTAAAACCCAATTGACCGGACTAAGTATGTAGAACTGTCTGTAGAGGGCTTGCGGACGCGGGTTCGATTCCCGCCGCCTCCACCAATCGAACGAAAACGGCACCCTAGCGGTGCCGTTTTCGTTTGATGGCGTGGAGGGGGTGTGGATGACAACACGCTGCAAAGCAGCTTGTTGCGGCGCAGGCTAACCTGCTTGCAGGTTAAGGCCGAAGGCCGGCCGGAGCCAAAACCCTCACTCGGGTTCGACTAGGCGATCACTGTTCGCCTGGACGCAATCGCTTGCGATTGCGGTCCCGGAGCGAAGCGTAGGGATGGCTGGATCGCCCTAAGGCGAGACAGACACATTCCCGCCGCTTCCACGGCACCCTACGGTGAATTTTTGCCCACTTTACGTCGCATCCTCTTCTTACTGTAACGTTCATGGTCGGTCTTAAGCCTCCGGTCGGCCTTGGCAAAAACAATGGGGATTTTGTCTCTAAGCAACTGCATCGTTTTCATCGCAACCACGCTGTCCAATGTAACGTTATCTCCGACAAGCAGGACTGATACCAGCGTGAGGCTAAATGCAGTATTTTGCCCTGGTTCCATGAGACCGGCATTGCTCGCGCCTGCTAACAGGCCTGCTTCACCCATGAGTCCCAGGCGAAAGAAAAGCGCGTGAGATCCGGCATGCACATTGTGACTGGCGAATTTGTAATATGACGCCATCTCACTGCGTCCCGCTGCTGCTTCAAGTTCCCCCAAGCCAATTCTTCCGCTCGGCCCAGCCGCCACGTAGCCCGCAGTCCATCCGTAAGGCCCACGGAACTCTTTGCCGTATTTTGAAATAGCCAGTTCGTATTCCTTGTCGATCTCGCGACATTCGTCCAAACCTAATGGCTGGTAGCCAAGTTGCTCATAGCACAACAGGTATTGATCTTTTCCATTCTTGGCATCGATGGCCTGATGAGCTATATAGCGCTCAGCTAACTGTTCGCCGTGTTCCTTTATGAGCGCCATAACAATGCTAATTTCATGAAGCGTTCGCCATCTGGCCATAGCTCCATCAGCGTAGCCATTTTCCAACAAAGTAATAATTTCAGCGGTAACTTGGCAAGCTCGAGCATGCAATCGAGTCAGGACATTGCGAAGATGCGATGCATTTGGAGGGTTAGAACTAGCAATTCCCGAACCAAATTCCCGGGATATAGTAAGAAGCATCCGAAGCAACCCGAGAGCCTTACCCCACCGCCATTCAAGCTGCACTCGAAATTCAGAAAACTCTTCCTGCTGAAAAAAATATTCTTCTGACCATCTTTTCCTTAACGACCGGAAAAGAACCTTTGCAATCTCCGACGAACTTTTCTCAAGTATCTCTGGCAATGAGTCCGTCAGCCGAGAATACCCCTCCTCTATATCTGCCACGTCCTCTTTGGAAAACGATAATTTGATGCACTTGTCGACGTTGCTCCCATCGTTCCATTTGAGCTTCTTGGAACTGCCATTCAGAATGTGACTCACGATTTTGTCTACAAGTTTAGGTTTCGCCTTGACACCGGCGCCCTGGAGCTTCTTTTCAACCAATCTTTGCAGGAGCAGGCGAGGAACTTTGCTATTAATTTGTTTCTCAAGTAACTTCTGCAAATTAACCATCAACGCAACCCCCACACATACCATTAACTTATCAATTAGTTAGGTCGACAACATACCTGCTCTTCAGCGTGAGAGAAGCGATATGCCACATCTCACCAAACCACCTCATACCCACTACTCCTCCCCCCCTTCCCCGTCGCCCGCAAACACCCCTTCTCCACCAAATCCGCCAATTCCCGGTAGGCAGTGGCTCGACTGGTCTTGGTCAAGCTCATGTATTTGCGGGTGTTGATGCTACCCTCGAATCCCCCCGGCCCTGCGTCCAACAGGCGATTAAGCGCCTTGCGCTGACGCTCGTTGAGGTCGGTGGCGGGGTGCTTGAGCCAGAACCGGGCCTTGGCCAGGGTATTGGCCACTGTCTGCTCCGCCGCAGTCGCCACAAACTCGACCTGCGCCAGGAACCAGGCAAGCCATTCGCTTACCTCCAGTTCGCCGCGCTGGGTGCGCTCCAGGATGTCGTAATAGCTTTCCCGTTCCCGCAGTATCTGCGCCGAGAGGCTGAAGAGCCGCATGGGCTGGCCTTCGTCCTGGGAAAGCGCCATGTCGGTTAGGGCGCGGGCCAGACGGCCGTTTCCGTCTTCGAACGGGTGAAGCGTGACGAACCAGAGATGGGCGAGTCCGGCGCGGAGAAGGCCGCCGAGGCCAGCGGGCGGGTCGCTGAACCACGCCAGGAAGCGGTCGAGTTGGGATTCCAAGCCTTGGCGCGGGGGGGCGATGAAGTGCACCTTTTCTCGTCCGACACCGCCGGAGACCACCTGCATCGGCTCGTCACCGCGCAGTTCTCCCGTCCTGATGGTGTGTAGCCCTGAATAACCTGTAGGGAAAAGGGCGGCCTGCCAGCCGAACAGGCGCTGGGCGGTCAGGGGAGCGTCATGGCGCCGCGTGGCGTCGAGCAGCACGTCGATCAGCCCGTCCACAGGGCGCGGCGGCGTAGGCAACCCCGCTGTCGGCAGCCCTAGACGCCGTGCCACGGAAGAACGCACCGCTTCCGCGTCGAGCCGCTCTCCCTCGATGGCGCTGGTGGTCAGGCCGTCTTCCACCAGGATGGCGGCCACCGCCTCCAGGGTGAGGCTGGTGTCGAGCAGCCGGGCGGCCCCCAGCACCTTGCCCTGGGCCAACCGGGCACGGGCGAGCATAGGCGCGAGACGGGCCTCGTCCCAGCGAAAGCGGGGCCAGTCGGATTGTTGCCATATCCAGGTGTGAAGCGTTTGCACGGGTTATTCGCTCCAAATATTGAAGCGATTATGGCGAGTAATCGCCTCATGGGCAAGACAGCAGTCGATCTGCATCGGCCACCACACGCCAAAAACCACCGCCTACGCCATCGGTGCCATAATGAATCCATAACAACGTCCCAGGCCTTCCCTACGCGCCCATGACAACCACCCGCCCGTCCCTGCCGCCCACCGACGCCGACCTGGAAATAACAGCCGGCGCAGAAGCGCGCTGCACCGGCAGTTGGACCAGCCACAACCTCGCCCCCCTGGAGCGCCGCCTCCCCGCCATCGCCTGGCCGACGGGAAACCTCATCATCGACGCCTCCCCCCTTACCGCCATGGACACCGCCGGCGCCTGGATGCTGCACGGCATCGTGCGCAAGCTGGAAGGGGAAGGCCGCACCGTGACGCTGAAGGGGCTGGCTCCGGGAAACGAGACCCTGATGCGCCTGATCGCATCGGCGGCGGCTGCCGTTCCGGCGACCGCGGCGCCGGTTGTGCCGGGGGTGCTGGAGCGGATCGGCGTGGGAACCTGGCAAGGCTTGGTGACCCCTAGCGTGGGCATCGTCACCTTCCTCGGCGAGAGTGCAGTAGCCCTGCTGCGCTCCCTGGCGCAACCCTCACGCCTGCGCTGGCGGCCGATTCTGTACAACGTGCAGAGCGCCGGATTCAATGCCCTCCTCATCACCGGGCTGCTGTCCTTCCTGATGGGCATCGTGATCGCCTACCAGGGGGCGGAGCAGCTGCGGCGCTACGGGGCGAACATTTTCATCGCCGACCTGGTGGGCCTGTCCATGCTGCGGGAGCTATCGCCCCTGCTGACGGCGATCATCGTCGCGGGGCGTTCCGGCTCGGCCTACGCGGCGCAGATCGGCACCATGAAGGTGACGGAGGAAATCGACGCGCTGCGCACCATGGGCGTGGCGCCCATGGAGCTGCTGGTGCTGCCCAAGATGCTGGCCCTGATGCTGGCGCTGCCCCTGCTCACGGTGTTCGCCGACGTGATGGGGGTGCTGGGGGGCATGATCATGGCCCGGGCGCAACTGGCGGTGAGCTTCACCGCCTTCGTGGACCGGCTGGGGGACGCCGTTTCCCTTTCCTCCTACCTGATCGGCCTCGGCAAGGCGCCGGTGTTCGCGGCCATCATCGCCCTGGTGGGCTGCTACCAGGGCTTCCAGGTGACGGGCAGCGCCGAGAGCGTGGGGCGACAGACCACCATCGCCGTGGTGCAGGGGATTTTCCTGGTAATCGTGGCGGATTCCCTGTTCTCCATCGTTTTCAGTTGGCTCAAACTGTGACCATGGCACCCCAAACGGACGAAACGGTGATTGAGGTGCGCAACGTCAGCACCCGCTTCGGCAGCGCGGTGGTGCACGACGACGTGAGCCTGTCCGTGCGCCGGGGGGAAACCTTCGCCCTGGCGGGGGGCATCGGCTGCGGCAAGTCGGTGCTACTGCGGGAGATCATCATGCTGCAGCAGCCGGACGCGGGTTCGATCCGCGTCTTCGGCCAGGACACCCGGAGCCTGAGCGAGGAGGAGGCCCTGAACCTGCGCCGGCGCTGGGGGGTGATGTTCCAGCGTGGCGGGCTGTTCACCTCCCTCACCGTGGCCGAGAACGTGGGGCTTCCCCTGCGGGAGCACACCCAGCTCAGCGACGGGCTGATCGACGAGATCGCCGCCCTCAAGATCGCCCTCACCGGCCTGCCCCCCAGCGCCGGCGCCAAGTACCCGGAGGAGCTTTCCGGCGGCATGCGCAAGCGCGCCTCCCTGGCCCGGGCCATCGCCCTGGACCCGGAGCTGTTGCTGCTGGATGAGCCCACCACCGGCCTGGACCCCTTGAGCGCCACCGAAATCGACGAACTGGTGCGACACCTGAAGCAATCCCTCGGCCTCACCATCATGATGGTCACCCACGATCTGGATTTGCTCTGGCATCTGGCCGACCGGGTCGCTATCCTGGGGTATGGCCCGATGCTCGGCCTGGGCACCATGGAAGAGCTTTCCCGCTCCGACGACCCCATCATCCACCAATATTTCTACGGCCTGCGGGGCCGTGCCGCACGGGAACAGGCATGGAAGCAAAAGTGAACTTCACCCTGGTGGGAATTTTCGTCCTGGTGCTCAGCATCGGGCTGATCGGCGGCGTGCTGTGGCTCGGCTCGGACAGGCAGTTCGGCAAGCAGTACGAAACCTACCTGGTGTACGAGGACGAATCCGTGTCCGGGCTCAACCTCAACGCACCGGTGAAATACCGTGGGGTAGACGTGGGCAGCGTGGGGAAAATCGAACTCGACGCGGGCGATTCCGAACGGGTGCGGCTGTCCCTCAACATCGAGCGCGGCACCCCGGTCAAAGAGGACACCGTCGCCGTGCTGCGGACCCAGGGCCTGACCGGCATCGCCTACGTCGACCTGATGGGGGGAGGCAAGGACTCGCCGCGGCTAAAGGCCAAGGGCACGGAAAAGTACCCGGTCATCCGCAGCGGCCCTTCCCTGATGGCCCGCCTCGACGTCGCACTCACCAGCCTGCTCGCCAGCCTCAACCGGGTGTCCGACAACATCAACGCCGCCCTGGACGAGGAAAACCGGCGCGCCCTCAAGCAAAGCCTGGCCGATGTGGCGGCCGTGGCACACACCCTGGCAAAGCGCACCGACACCATCGACGCCGGCATCAAGGATGCCGCCCGCACCATGGAAAACACCGCCCGTGCCAGCCGCGAACTCTCCCAACTGGTGGAGCGCATGGAGCGCAGCGCCAGCGCGGTGGAAAAAATGGCCGGCAGCGCAGGCATGCAGCAGTTCACCGGCGAAACCCTGCCGGAACTGCACGGGCTGGTGGGCGAACTGAGGGAAGCGGCCGGCTCCCTGCGGCGGGCCAGCCAGCAGATCGAACAAAACCCGGCGGTGCTACTGTATGGCACAACGGCCGCCAAACCGGGGCCGGGAGAGTGACATGATGCCCTCCATCCCCTTCCGGCACGCCGCCGCAACGGCCCTGGCGCTCCTGCTGCTGGCGTCCTGTTCCCCGCTCCAGGCGCCAAAATCCCAAGCCCTCAACACCTACGTCCTCGACGCACAGCTCGAATCCCGGCCCATCGCCGCCAATGCCACGCTGACCCTGGTGGTTACTCCGCCCCGTGCCAGTCCCGGCTTCGATACGGCACGCATCGCCTACATCAGGCAGCCCCACGAACTGGACTACTATGCCAACAGCCGCTGGGCGGACACCCCTTCCCGCATGCTGGCACCCCTGCTGGTCCGGACCCTGGAACACAACCGAAGCTTCCGGGCGGTGGCCCTGGCTCCGACCTCGGTAGCCGCAGACCTGAGGCTCGACACCGAAATCATCCGCCTACAGCAGGACTTCACCACCACCCCCAGCCGTGCCCGCTTCACCCTGCGTGCCCAGCTCATCGACCCGGGGGAAAAGCGCATTGTAAAAACCCGCCTGTTCGACGCCACCGAGGAAGCCCCCAGCGACGACCCTTACGGCGGTGTCGTGGCGGCGAATCGGGCAGTGAAACGGGTGCTGGGGGAATTGGCGGAGTTTTGCGCGGTTCCGTAACGGGCGGACGATTAAGATTTGGCGGGATTGTCGAGCAGTTCGACCAAGGCGGAAAAGGCCGTGGCGGCCTGGGGTTCCAGTTCGCTCAGGTGCAGATACATGCTGCGGGCGATGTCCCGCAGGCGCCAGCCGATTTCCCGCCCCACCACGTCGAGTTCCAGCAGGATTTCGTAGTCCGCCCGGTTGGCCGCGTCCAGTTGCGCGCCGTCCAGGCATTCCTCCACGCCGGTGGCTTTCATCGCCGTTTGCAGTTCGGTGAGGCGCTTTTTCACCCGTTGCAGCAAGTCCTTGCCGATGGTGGATGCGGCGAGGTCCGGTTCGATCCGGTCGCATTCCGCCAGGGCCAGGGTCATGGCCTGAGACACCCCATGGGTTTTCAGCACCGTCTGCTCGTTGGAGACGGGGGCGATGGAAGAGGAAACGGCCGCGTCGGCATGCTGGCTGCGCAGGGAGGAAACCACGGAAACCAGCTCCCGCGGGTGTTCCCCCGGCACGCACTTGAGGGCGAGGCAGGAGCGGGCGAGGACGTCGTCCTTGCCGACGATGATGCCGCTCAGCATCTCGGCGATGGACAATATCTGCCCCGCCGGACTGATCTGCCGGCCCGACAACTGGCGGGGGTAGCCGCTGCCGTCCAGGCGCTCGTGGTGTTCCCCCACGGCGGTGACCACGGCCTTGGGATAGTCGGTCAGTTCTTCCAGGATCAGTTGGCCGATGTGGGGGTGAACCGCCACGTGCTTCCATTCCTCCGGCCGCAACTGGCGGCGGGTGTGGACGTAATCGGGATTGATGTACATCTCCCCCACATCGTGGAGCAGGCCCGCCAAGGCCAGCAGCATGCGCTCGCTGTGAGAGGCCCCCCGGTGCACTCCGAGAGAGGCGGAAATCAGGGCAGCCAGCACCCCGTGGCGGAAGGCATCGGTGTGGTTCTGCCGGGACATGGTCAGCAGCATGACCACCACCGGATGAAGATTGATCTGCGCCAGGGCGTCGAACACGGCGGACTGCTTGCTGCCCATAAACACGCGCAGGGCGGGTAACTCGTCGTGAAGGGCCTGGGCCTCCGCCAGCACCATCTCCATGCTCACGCCGTCGGCCACGGTGAGGGCGGATTCCACCGGCTTGCGCAGCTTGTGGCGGATCAGCTTTTCCCGCAGGGCCGGGGTGATGTCGGCCCCCTTGGCCCACAACTTGGTGCCCTTGGAATCGTAAATGTCCTCCGCGGCGGTGACCTGATGGGAATGGGTCAGCTTCACCACGTTGTTGAGGTAGTACTCGTTCGCGGAAGTCAGTGGGCTTTCCACTTTACCGTCCCTGATGGATTGTTGGTCTGGGCGAGTCTTATGAAAGTTATATTAGCACTTAATTGGAATCTGATAGGTCCGTTTCCCTATCCTGGAATAGGGGATTTCCCCAATTTGCGGCAACTTTTCGCTTTTCCGCCGGCGGCAACTGCTTGATGGCCCATTCGGCCTTGGCCGCCAGGCTGCGGTTGACGAATTCCCGCTGGGCCAGCAGCCGCACCGGAGGGTTGGCCCGGGTGTATTTGGCCCCCTTGCCTGCCGCATGGGCGCGGTAGCGGGCCGCCACATCGGTGGTGATACCGGTGTAGACGGCACCGTTGGCGCATTCGATGAGATAAAGCCACCATGAAGGCATAGTGCTGCGGAAAAAGCTTTTGTAGCGCAGGCGACCTCGCCTGCATCCGGTTTGAGGGGCAGGCGAGGTCGCCTGCGCTACAACAAAAAGGGCGGCCAGGGCCGCCCTCTTTATTTCGACAACACTTGAAGCTTAGGCACGGCGCTTGAATTCGCCGGTGCGGGTGTCGATTTCGATCTTGTCGCCGATGTCCACGAAGGCGGCCACGGGCAGTTCGAAGCCGGTGCCCTTGAGGCGGGCGGGCTTCATCACTTTGCCGGAAGTGTCGCCGCGGACGGCGGGTTCGGTGTATTCCACTTCGCGCACCAGGGTGGTGGGCAGTTCCAGGGAGATGGCCTTGCCCTCGTAGAACACCACTTCGCAGGGCATGCCGTCTTCCAGGTAGTTCAGGGCGTCGCCCATGTTGTCCTTTTCCACCTCGTACTGGTTGAACTCGGTGTCCATGAACACGTACATGGGGTCGGCGAAGTAGGAGTAGGTGCACTCCTTGCGCTCGATCACCACCACGTCGAACTTCTCGTCAGCCTTGTAGACGGCCTCGGTCACCGAGCCGGTGAGGAGGTTCTTCATCTTCATCTTCATCACGGCCGAGTTGCGGCCGGACTTGTTATATTCGGCTTTCTGCACCACCATGGGGTCGTTGCCCACCATGATGACGTTGCCGGCGCGGATTTCCTGAGCTTGCTTCATGATTTCGTCCTGCGGTAAGGGGGTGCGGGTGAAAAAACGCGCTATTTTACTTATTTTTCAGAAAATTCACCAGCTTCGCCGCCAAATCGCCCCGGGCCCGCAGTCCCTCCGCCCAGCTTGGAGCATGAACATCCAGGTCCGCACGGTAGCGCCAGAAGCCGCCCCAGGCCGGCCCCGCCCCGGCGCCCCGGTCCCAGGCTTCCCACAAGGCCCGCACCCCGGCAGCCGCCTCGGCTTCCAGTCCGGCGCAATACTTCTCCAAAAAAGCGTCCAACTTGACCCGATGGGCCTCCTCCTCCTGGGGATAGATGCGCCACACCAGGGGTTTGGCCGCCCACAGGGCGCGGACGAAGGAATCCTCCCCCCGCACGAAATTGCAGTCGCAGGCCCACAGCAGCTTGTCGTATTCCTCCTGTTCGACGAAGGGCAGGATGCGGACTTCCAGCTTGCCCCGGGCAAACACGCTTCCCGGCGCCGCGCCCGCCGCGCCAAAAAAGGCCGCCGCCGGCTGAGCCGAGCGCCCTTCCGGGACCAGACACCGCACCGCCTGTTCACCCCCGGCCCAGGCTTCGAACAGCCCCGCCACATCCTCGTCGCCGTAGCAGAACAGGGACACCCGCAATTCCCCGGCACGTGGCCCGAGGCCCAGGGAGCGCCAGAATGCCTCCAGGGCCCCCGGATCGGCCAGGAAGGCCCGGCGCCGCTCATCCAGGCCCGCTTCCCGCAACAGGCCGCCGGTGGCGGGGGTGAAGCCGGGGAAAAAGAAGTGCTTCACCAGGGGCAGGGTGGGATGGGGGGAAGCGAGGCTGTGGCAGTCCTCCACCCAGGTTTCGGCGCTGAGGTATTCCAGGTTGATCCAACGGGGTTTGGCTTCCCGCGCCGCCATGTCGGCCACGTAGGATGCCGGCAGGTGGCAGGCGAAGGCCTCCACCACCACGTCGGCGGGCTCCGCCGGGGGAAAGTCCTTCGGCCAGTGGCGCACCTCCACCCCGCGGGCGATCTGGCGCTCTTTCGCGGGGTCGATTTCAGGGCACAGGGGGCGGAAGCTGGCCAGGTCGTCCACCCACAGGCGCACCCGGAAGCCGTGTTCCGCCGCCAGTTGCCGCGCCAGTCGCCAGCACACGCCGATGTCGCCGTAGTTGTCCACCACGGCGCAGAAGATGTCCCAGCGTTGGCCGGCCTGCATCAGTTGCCGCTTCTCAAATCTCCCTGGCCCAGCCTGGCTTCCAAGTCGGCCAGCACCCCGGCGAAGGCGGCGCCCAGTGCCCGGGCGGCGGCCTGGGGCGAATTGTCCGCCAGCGGAACCCGCCGGTCGAGGTCGGCGCTGAGCGCCACGTCGCCGCTGCCGCCGGCCCGGGACAGATAGAACTGGACCGACACCACCGCCACCGGCTTGGCCCGGTCGCGAAAGTCCACGTAAAGCTCGCTCACATGGCCTTCCAGCAGATAGTCGGCATCGCCGGACACGCCGACCGCCAGGACGTCGCGGAACAGCCCGGACTGCCGCAGCCAGCGGGTGGTGCGGTCGGCGGCCATGGCCCGGGGGCTGACGAAGAACTCGTGGTAGAAATCGGATTCGTAGCGGCTGTCGTCCAGGCGGTAAACCAGGCCCTTGCCCTCGAAGGGCGGCGCCACGCTGAAGGCCCCCACCCGCACCGTCGCCGGCAGGGCCTGGGCCGGCGCACCGGGGCGCTCCGCTTCCAGCAAATAAGTCTGCTTCGCCACCGGCGGACGGTTCAGGCTGCAACCGGCCAAAGCCAGGGCGAGGAAAATCAGGGAAAACAGCTTCGTCATCGGGTCACCTCGCTGGGGGGCGGCGGGTCGGCGAACAGTACGCCGGCAGGATAGCGCCGCGCGGATTCGCTCAAGTCCCGCAGGTTTTCGCTGGTCTGGCGCAGGGCTTCCAGGGTACCGGCCACGTCCTGCTCCCGGCCGGAAAAAATTTTCTCGGCCCGGGTCAGGGTGCGTTCCAGGGCCTCCACGGAACGCTGGAACTTGGGGTCTTCGGCGATCTGGCGCAGGCGCTTGGCGGTGGCCGCCAGGTTCTCGGGCAGGGCCGCCACGTCCGGGTTCGCCGTCATGCGGTTGAGGGCCGAGGTAAGGGAGTGCAGTTCCCCCAGGGTAGCGGCCATGTCGCTGCCGATCTGGTCCATGGGGAATTTCTCCGCCTTGGCGTTGAGGGTCGCCACCAGATTGTTGAGATTTCCCATCAGGCGGTCGATGTCCATCCGGTCCAGCTTGCGCAGCAGGCTTTCCGCGGTGTTGACGAACTGGGTGACGGTACTCGGAGCGGACGGGACGTAGATGTTCTCCGGCTCCCAGTCGATGGGCAGGGCCGGGTTGGCCTTGGGGTCCACGTAGTCCAGTTCCAGGTAATTGGTGCCGGTGAGGCCCTGGGCCGCCATGCGCACCCGCAGTCCCCGATCGATGTACTGCTTGAGGTCGGCGCCGTGGGTGCCGCCGTCCACCGCGCCCAGTTGCTTGCGGGACAGTTGGGCCTCCACCAGCACGTACTGGCGGCGCTGGCTGACGGGCTTGTCCTGCTCGTACCGGGTATAGGTAAAACCGATACTGCTCACCTCGCCGATGGCCACCCCCCGCAGCTTGACCTTGGACCCCACGTTGAGACCCTGCACCGACTCGTTGAAATAGGTTTCCAGGGTCACCGTGTCGCGGAACAGGGCGCCCGCCCCCAGCACCAGCACCGCCGTCACCAGCAGGCCGGCAGCCACCAGGATGAAAATGCCCAGCTTGAAATAATCGGTCTTCTGACTCACTGTTCCGCCTCCCGGTTGAAGAACCGGCGCACCCAGGGATTGTCGCTATGGTCCCGCAGCTCCTCCGGCCGGCCTTCGGCGATGATGCCCCGGGCCGACTTGTCCAGCATGATAACCCGATCGGCGATGGCATAGATGCTGGGCAGCTCGTGGGTCACCACCACGAAGGTGATGCCCAGGCTGCGGGCCAGGCGCAGGACCAGCTGGTCCAGTTCGGCGGAAGTGATCGGGTCCAGGCCGGCGGAGGGCTCGTCCAAAAACAGGATCGCCGGGTCCAGGGCCATGGCCCGGGCGATGGCCGCCCGCTTCTGCATCCCGCCGCTGAGTTCCGCCGGCAGGTGGCCGCAGAAAGGCGCCAACCCCACCAGGTCCAGCTTCAGCCGGGCCACCAGGTCCATGGCCTCGTCGGGCAGATCGGTATATTCCTCCAGGGGCAGGCGCACGTTTTCCAGCAGGGTCATGGAGCCGAACAGGGCCCCCGACTGGTACATCACCCCGAAACGGCGCAGCAGGGCCAGACGCTCCGCGCCTTCCGCCGTTACCAGGTCGTCGCCGCCGATGAGGACACGCCCAGCCAGGGGACGGTAGAGCCCGATCAGGTGCTTCAGCAGCGTGCTCTTGCCGCAGCCGGAGCCGCCGAGGATGACGAACACCTCTCCCCGGCGGACGTCGAAACTCACCTCCCGCAACAGGACGTCGTCGCCGTAGCCGGCGGTGAGGTCCCGCACCTGGATGAGCGCTTCGTCAGTCGTCACGCCGTAGCACAGGCGACCTTGCCTGCCCCTCAAACCGAATGCAGGCGACGTCACCTGCGCTACAAAAGTCCATATCAGTAATCCAGGTAGTAGAACATCACCGCGAACACCCCGTCGGCGATGACGATCAGGACGATGGCGCTGACCACCGCGCGGGTGGTGGAAATGCCCACCGCCGACGCCCCGTTCCGGGTCTGCAGGCCCCGCAGGCAGCCGATGCCGGCCACCAGCAGACCGAACACGCAGGCCTTGATCAGGCCGCCGAAAAAATCCTCCAGGTTGACCATGGACGTGAGCTGGCGGTAATAGGTGACCCAGGGGATGTCGAAGCTGAGCATCACCAGCCCGCCGCCGAACAGGCCGACGAAATCGGCGAACACCGTGAGCAGGGGCGTCACCGCCACCGCGGCGAAAATCCGGGGCACCGCCAGGAAGCGCACCGGGTCCAGGCCCATGGTGGTGAGGGCGTCGATCTCCTCGTCCACCTTCATGGTGCCGATCTCCGCCGCGAAGGCCGCCGCCGAGCGGCCGGCCAGCAGGATGGCGGTCATCAGGGGCCCCAGTTCCCGCAGCAGGGAGAGCCCCACCAGGTTGGCAACGAAGATCTCCGCGCCGAACTGCTTCATGGCCACCGCCGACTGGAAGGCCAGGATCACCCCCATCAGGAAGGCGATCAGGGCCACGATGGGCAGGGCGTTGGCGCCCGCCTCCGCCGCCACGGCCAGGGTGTCCTTCCAGCGCACCCGGCGGGGATGGCGCAGGCCGGCGGCCAGGGCCGCTCCCGCCTCCCCCACGAAGGCCACCAGTTCCCACAGCTCCCGCCCCGCCTGGGCAGCGGCCCGGCCCGCCCGCTCCACCGGAGAAACGGGCGGCGCCAGGGGGCACGCGGCGGTGGCGAAACTTTCCGGATCGAAGGGCGCCAGCAGGCGCTGAAAAGGTTCCGCCAGGTTGAGCACCGTCACCTTCGCCCCCACCGGGCGCGGCTGGCGCAGCAGGTCCACCAGCAAGGCGACGCCGGCGCCGTCGCAGTACTCCACCCCCGACGCATCCACCGTCACCGGCAGGCTGCGGTTGCGCTCCAGGGCCTGGCGCGCCCCCTTCCAGGCCTCGGCCACCGAATAGGCGTCCAGGCGTCCCGACAGGGCCAGGATTGCTTTCCCTTCGCTGCGCGTCTCAACCAGCTTCGCCGCCACCTTGCCCTTTCCTCGCCCTGTTGTCCGCCTTTAGCTTATACCAAATTCCCCGCCCGCCGTGTTTCCGGCTGTGGTTTACAATCATGGACAGGCCCTCCCCCCTTGGAGATTTCCGTGCCCCGATTCCGCCTCCTGTTGCTGGCCCTGGCCGCTCTCCTCCCGCCCTTTGCCTGGGCGGAGGACTGGCGCAACCTGGCCCAGCCCATCGGCACCCTGCTCATCGTGGAGACGGCGGCCACGGTCAATGGGCGGCTGGGGGGACTGCCCCCCTTCGACCTGCCCACCGACGTCACCACCATCCGGACCACCGTCCCCCAGTACTTCGTGCGCTTCTACAACCCCACCGACCCGGTCAACCCGTCCAACCCGGTGGGCACCTGGATCATGCGCTCCTCCGAGGTCCGTGGCCTGACCCGGGCCCAGGTTCGGGACAAGTTCGCCCTGCCGGCCTTCCCCACCCATATGACCATGGTCCTGACCCCCACCGGCTTCAAGATGTACACCGGCATCGCCGCCCCCATCGCCGGCTGGGGCAGCGGCGGCGGCCAGCAGTCCAAGCTGATCGGCCCGCCCTACGTTCCCGCGGACAACTTCTTCAACCAGCAGGCCATCCAGGACTGCATCCTGTGCTACCGGCTGCTGGCGCCATCGGGCAACGCCAACCGCGTGGCGGCCTATCTGGACGGGCGCATTCCCGCCGCCTATTCCGACCTGGAGACGGTCTACACCCAGCTGGACCTGCTATACCTCGGCACCAAGGCCGACCAGCTGCGCAGCGCCCTGGACCAGATCAGCCCCGCCCGTTTCGACAACCTGGCTGCCGCTTCCCTCCGTGCCGAAGTGCAGTTCAACGACCCGGTGGACCTGCGGGTGGTGGATACCCTCGGCAGCATCCGGCCGGGCCGCCCGGTTCATTTCGCCGGGCCGGTCACTCTGCCGGCGGAAGACGGAGCGCCCGGCCGGAAATACTGGCTGCGGGCGGCGGGAAGCGTACAACGGGCGGGAGACCTGGGCTACAACGCCTCCGCAGCGGGACTTTTCGCCGGGGTCGACAACCGAGTGGCCGACGACCTCCTGGTGGGGTTTTCCGCCGGGCTGGCCCACACCGACCTCAAGTGGACCGGCCCCGGCGGCGGCGCCCGGATGAACTACGCCAAGGCGGGAATCTACGCCGCCCGCTTTTCCGGCAAGCTGTTCCTCCAAGGGGGCCTCAGCGCCGGCCTGTCCGGGGGAGACGCCAGCCGGCACATCGCCTTTTCCGACCTGTCCCGCAGCGCCGTCTCCCGTCCCGGCGGATGGGACCTGAACGGCCGCCTGCGGGTGGGCTACCGCCTGCCCCTGGACACGGTGAACGTGGTGCCCGCCGCCACCCTGGATTATTTCTACAGCCACCGGGACGGCGTCACCGAACGCGGCGCCGACAGTCTGAACCTGCGGGTGAAATCGGTGCGCAACCGCACCCTGCGCAGCCACCTGGGCGTGAACGTGTCCTGGGATGCCGCCCAGGCCGACGGCAGCGTGCTGTCCCCTCACCTCCAGCTGGGCTGGGCGCGGGAGCGCCCCCTGGACGACCGGGCGGTCACCGCCGGCCTCGACGGGCAGACGGGGGACTTCACGGTCTACGGCGACACCCGGACCACCGACACCCTCACCGCCGGCCTGGGCTTCGCCCTCACCCGGGGCAGGCATTTCGTCCTGTTCGCCCGCTACGGGCTGGAATACCGGCGGGATTTCAGCGACCAGACCCTGGCGGCGGGAATGGACTACCGGTTTTAACCGGGCCGGGCCGCCCAGGCGGCCCGCAGGGTAACGCCCCCCCTCCCGTTGCGTTCCATGGAGAACACCCCCCCGGAGAGAATGGCCCGCTCCTGCATGTCGGCGAAACGCATTTGCAGCTCCCCGTCGTCAGCGCCCGGCGCGGTGCCGGCGGCCGCGGTCGGCAGGTCATTGATCTCCAGCGTCACCTTCTGCCCCGCCTGGCGGAGGGAAAGACGGATGCGATCGATGTTTCCCGGTTGGGCGAGGGCCTTCACCGCCGACTCCACGATGCGGTACAGCACGACTTTCAAGGGCGGGGGAATGGCACGCTCCTCCATGGCCACATCCTGCTCCAGGCGGATGTCCGGATGCAGCTCCTCGAAACGCCCCGAGAACTCCTTGAGGGCCGGCAAAAGACCCAGGTCGTCCAGGCTGGAGGGGCGCAGTTCCGTCGCCATGGTCCGCACCTCCCGAATGGTGTCCTGCAACGCCGGCACGATGGCCTCCAGGGACTTGGCGTCATCGGCATCCAGCCGCTGGCGGGCATTCTCCACCAGCACTTTGATGGCGGCCAGGGTCTGGGCCAGGCCCTCGTGCAACTCGAAGGCCATTTTCTTCTTCTCCATCTCCTCGCTTTTCAACATCTGGGCCGACAGCACCTCCAGGATCGCCGTCCGCTCCCGGATGGTCTGCTGCTGCTCGTCGATGATGCCCCGGGCGTAACGCACCAGGAGCACCAGAATGCCGTACAGGGCCAGCAGGATGCCCCCGGCGCCGAGCATGATGACGAACAGGCTGCGTTCGTTATCGACCACCAGATGGTTCACGTCGGTATAGATTTCGAACACGCCTTCGATGGGCTCGGCGGGCCCGGCCTGCACCGGCAGGTAGGTCTGGATCAGGTTGTCCTCCTCGGTGACGGCATCGAAGGTATTGAAGGTATCGCGGTAAACCAGCTTGCTGGTGATCCGGCCGTTGAGGGCGGCAGCGAAAGCCGGGTTGCGGCTTTGGTCCTTGCCGATCTGGGACATCTTGGTGGAAAAAACCACCGTCCCCTTGCGGTTGTAGACCTTGATCCGCGTTATCGCCGCGTCCCGCATCAGGGCACTGATTTCCCCCATCAGCCGGTGGGGCGGATGAAGTTCCGCGGCGGGCGTTTCCCCGCCGGCATCCGCCACCAATGCCAGGTAGGCCACCAGGCCGTGACGGACAGAGGACAAGGCCGTCCGGGCCAGGGTGACGTTGCTCTTTTCCGCCAGTTCAACGACGCCGCTCACCGTCACCTGGCGATAGAACAGGGCCAGCAGCAGCGCCGCCACCGCGATGCTGATGAAGCTCGCCACCGAGTAGAACCGCAGTAGTTTGAACATGGCGTCCCCCTCAAAAAACGGGCCGGGATCACAGAAAAATAATATTCAAAATCAATTCGCTGGAACAACACTACTCCAGAACCCTGCCTGGATTTACTGTCTTCATTGTATGGCAAGGCCCCGGGTGGGGACATACAGTGAATCCACCAAATACGAGCTCAACAATTGCGCCCCCCCCAAAAAGGAGGACCCCCCATGCCATTGCCAAAACGCCTGCAATTCCTGATGCTGTTGGGCCTGTGCCTGTCGGGCCAGGTGGCGGCCAACATCTATACCTATACCAGCGAGGACGGCACCGTTCATTTGAGCAACACGCCGACGGACCGCCGCTACACCGTACTGCTGCGGGAGAAAAACGGCGGCACCGACCCGGCCCCCGCCGCAGGCAAGAAGACCCTGCCCCTCCTGGCCAAGAAAGCCAACTACGACCGGCTGGTGGACGACATCGCCCGCAGCCACGGCCTGGACAGCGCCCTGCTCCACGCCGTGATCTCGGTGGAATCCCGCTACAACCCCAAAGCCGTCTCCCCCAAGGGCGCGGCGGGAATGATGCAACTCATGCCCATGACGGCACGGCGCTACGGCGTCGCCGATTCCTTCGACCCGGCCCAGAACATCGATGGCGGCGCCCGCTACCTGCGGGACCTGCTGGCGATGTTCGACAACGACCTCAACCTCGCCATCGCCGCTTACAACGCCGGCGAAAACGCCGTCGCCAAATACGGCAACCGCATCCCCCCCTACCGGGAAACCGCCAACTACGTACCCAAGGTGATGGGATATTATCGGCAATATCAAGCTCGCAAGTAGGAGCGCCCCATGGGCGCGATCCGCGTACCGTCGCGCCCATGGGGCGCTCCTACGACAAGCTACGTGCCCCTTTCGAATACGCTTGCGACCGGAAGCGGGCCGTGCCTCCACGCCTGACCCGCTTGATTTGCCAAGGGGTTTCCCCAGCCCATTATTACAGAGCAGAACGTGCAGCAAATGCGTCGAACATGTATGTCCGACCTACGTCTGTCCTCTCTATCTAAAGGGCTTACCCGGCCCCCGATTACAGCCTTTCCACCGCAAAAACAGGGGGGTATTCCTCATGGCCTCCCGCCGCCCGGGGCCTACCATGACGATATAAGACGGGAGATAACCGGTACGGTTGGAAGACACATGTTCAACACGCTGATCGCCGAAGACAATGCGGTTTTCCGCCAGACCCTAAGCCGGGTGCTGGCGCGGAGCTTTCCGTTCATGAGCATCACCGAGGCGGAGGACGGGGAGAACGCCCTGCAACTCGCCTCGGACACCCACCCCGACCTGGTCTTCATGGACATCCGCCTGCCGGGCATGAGCGGCCTGGACGCCACCCGGGCGATCAAGGCCGCCCATGCCGACACCGTCGTCTGCATCGTCACCAGCCACGACCTGCCCGAGTACCGGGAAGCGGCCATCCACTGCGGCGCCAGCCATTTCATCGTCAAGGACGAATCCTCCGAGACGGTGATCGTCGAAACAGTGGAATCCCTCCTCGCCGCCCGCTTCAAGACCCTCATCATCGAGGACAACCCCTCCTTCCGCGGCACCCTCCATGCCCTCCTCGCCGCCCGCTGGCCGGGGATGATCGTGGTGGAGGCCGAGGACGGCCCCGACGGGCTGAAGGAAGTGGCCATCCTCAAGCCCGACGTGGTGCTGCTGGACCTGCACCTGCCCACCGTCAACGGCATCGACCTGCTGAAGCCGATCAAGGCCGAACACGCCCGGTCCGCCGTGGTGGTCATCACCGCCTATGACCTGCCGGTCTACCGGGAGGCCGCCGCCCGCTTCGGCGCCGACCACTTCCTGTCCAAGGGGGACGCCCTGGACGAGGAGATCGGCGCCATCGTGGACGGCATCGCCGCGGCCCGGCACACCTCCCCCGAGTAGGTCGGGCACAAGCCCCCGTAGGTCGGACATACATGTCCGACCAGCCACTCAAGCACTCCGCCGGACATAGTCGGACATGTATGTCCGACCTACAGCCCCTCCCCGCCCATTGCGGGATATTTCCCTTAAGAAATGCGGGTTTGTCCTCGCAGCCGTAACGCCCTTTCTCGCCTACTTTTTCCCTTAAGGGATCCGTCCGTGGGGACGGCATGCCCCATTTCGACGGCAGCAAACCCGACATCCACTGCATAGGGGCGTGACATGAAATCCTCAACCGGAAGCAAGACCCAATTTTCGCGGACCAGGATGCATCTGGCCATCGCCGCGCTGTTCGCCACCCTGAGCCCGCAGGTAACGGGGGCCGCGCCCATCGACATCCAGGTCACCGGCTCCGACGGCGCCCCGGTCACCGGCTTCCGCTGGCTGTTGGAGGAAGACGCTACCAAGGACTCCGTCCCCGGCCTGCCGGCGGACGGCAGCAACCTCTCCCTGGGTTTCCACACCAGCTACATGCCGGTGGTGGCCTCGGGCCGGGCCCCCGCCATGCCGGACATCCCCGACCCCACCAAGCGCTACTTCATCTCGGTGCTGCCCGACGGCGGCTACCAGATGGGCGCGGCGCCCCTGGCCGCGGGGCAGCCGTCGGTGCAGATCCACGTGGTCAAGACCCCCATCCCCACGGCGCAGATTTCCATCATGGTGTTCGAGGACAGCCAGCCCCTCAACGGCGGCGCCGACCTGCCCCAGGAACTGGGCCTGGCGGGCTTCACCGTCACCCTCAAGGAGGCCGGCGGCACCTACGGCGCCTCCGGCGGCCAGGTGACCCAGGACGCCTTCGGCAATCCCATCGGCACCACCTACCAGCAGGACGCCGCCGGCAACTACCTTCTCGACGCCACCGGCTCCCCGGTGGTGCTGGCCGTGGGTGCCGGCTTCCTAACCACCAAGGCCGACGGCACGGTGCTGGTCAAGAACCTGGCCCCGGCCAAGTACACCGTCGAGGTGATTCCCCCCGCCGGCCTGGGCTGGGTCCAGACCTCCACCAAGGAGGGCACCAAGGGCCTGGACACCTGGGTGAAGGCCAACGAGCCCAGCTTCTTCCAGGAGTTCGGCCCCCCGGTGCACCACATCTTCGCCGGCTTCGTCAAAACCATTTCCGACCCCACCGTGCTCACCGGCACCAGCACCGTCAGCGGCCGGGTGGTCAACCGCCACACCGCCCGCTCCCCCGACTTCTCGGTCTACGGCGGCGACCCGGTGCCCCAGTGCCGCATCGGCCTCAACGAATTGGCGGTGGCCGGCGGCCACGCGGTGTTCACCGCCCCCTGCAACACCGGCAGCAGCTTCACCATCCCCAACGTGCGCCCCGGCAGCTACCAGCTGGTGGTGTGGGACGACAACCTGGACGTGCTGATGACCACCACCAACGTCACCGTTCCCGCTGCCGGCGGCCCGGTGAACGTGGGCGACGTGCCGGTGTTCAGCTGGTTCGCCCGCATGGACAGCCGGGTGTTCTTCGACGCCAACAACAACGGTTTCCGCGACCCCGGCGAGGCGGGCCTGCCGGACCAACTGGTGAACCTGCGCTTCCGGGACGGCAGCATCTACCAGACCCAGGCCACGGACCCCGGCGGGGAAACCAACTTCTCCGAGGTGTTCGCCTTCTTCAACTGGCTGGTGGCGGAAGTGGACTTCGCCCGCTTCAAGGCCACCGGCGCCACCGTGGTGGTGGACAACGGCGGCGTGGTGCCGGCAGACGCGGGTTGGGCCATGCCCTCCTGGAACAAGCTCACCCCCCAGCCCCAATCCGACAACGCCGGCGCCCCCTACCGCACCGAAACCGGCCCGGTCCTGCTGGAAGGCTTCCAGGTGTTCCGGGGCCAGACCAACGTGATCGAGTGGGGCAAGAACAACTACGCCCCCGGCGAGAACGGCGGCATCACCGGCATCGTCCACTACTCCACCACCCGTGCCGAAGCCGATCCCCGCTTCGCCGTGGCGGAAAACTGGGAGCCGGGCATTCCCCGGGTCCAGGTGAACCTGTACCGGGACGCCAACGGCGACAACGTCGCCGATGATTTGAACGGCGACGGCGCCTCCACCCTGGCGGACCTCGACCACATGCCCCAGGGCAACTTCCCCGGCCCCGAGGACGTGGACCGCAACGGCAACGGCCTGTTCGACCGGGGCGACGCCTATGACGTCGCCTACACCGACAGCTGGGACGACAACCCGCCCACCGGCTGCCAGGGCACGCCGTTCAGCTCCAACGGCGTCGCCATCGACTGCTTCGACAGCATGCGCAACATGAACCAGGTGCGCCCGGCCCTGTTCGACGGCGGCTACGCCTTCGGCAGCGCCGCCGGCAAGCCGGAACTGCCCGTCGGCAAGTACATCGTGGAATCCGTGGCGCCCCCGGGCTACCAGACGGTGAAGGAAGAGGACAAGAACGTGGACTTCGGCGACGCCTACACCCCGGGCACCCTGCTGCTGCCCCCGGTGTGCGTGGGCGACCCCCACACGGTGCCCGCCGAACTGGCCCTGTTCCCCGGCGTGCCCTCCGCCTATGCCGGCCAGACCCGTCCCCTGTGCGACCGCAAGACCATCGACGTGGCCCAGGGCAAGAACGCCGCGGTGGACTTCTTCCTGTTCACCGAGGTGCCCATCGCCGCCCACATCGTGGGCATGATCCTGGACGGCACCACCAACGAGTTCGACCCCAACGCCCCCACCTGGGGCGAGAAGCACGCCCCCTCCTGGGTGCCGGTGTCGATCCGCGACTGGACCGGCAAGGAAATCTCCCGGGTGCATGCGGACCAGTGGGGCGAGTTCAACGCCCTGGCCCCGTCCTCCTACTCGGTGAACATCCCCATGCCTTCCGGCGTGTCCCCCAACATGCTCACCACCTGCATCAACGACCCGGGGCCGGTCCCCGACGGCGCCGGCAACCTGGTGCTGGACCCCTATTTCGACCGCAAGTACAGCCAGTTCTGCTACACCTTCCAGTACATGCCGGGCAAGACCACCTATCTCGACACCCCGGTGGTGCCGGTGGCCGCCTTCCCCAGCTCGGTGCAGTTCCCGGTGGACTGCGAATTCAGCGACGGCACCCCGGTGGTGTTCTCGGTGAACGGCAAAAACGGCAAGGGCGTGACCCAGAACGGCCCCTACGTGCCCCAGGGCGTCACCGAGCAGACCACACCCGCCACCCTCACCATCGTCTCCGCCGGCACCGTGGACGTGCCCAACCCGTCCTATGACGGGACTCCCGCCTCGCCCCGGACCCTTCCCCGGGACTTCGGCTTCGGCGCCGCCGCCGGCACCGTCACCCTGGGGGGCGTGACCCTGCCGGTGCGCTCCTGGAGCAACGGCCTGGTGGAAGTGGCGGTACCCTTCGGCACCCCCAGCGGCGAGCTGGTGGTCAAGCGCGACGACACCGGCAAGGACTCCCTCCTGGGGGTCACCGTCACCGTGGGCGGCAAACCGCCGATCCGCGTCGCCCCCGGCGGCAGCATCCAGGCGGCCATCGACCGCGCCATGCCCGGCGACCTGATCCTGGTGGCCCCCGGCGTGTACAACGAACTGGTGGTGATGAACAAGAAAGTGCGGCTCCAGGGCTGGGGCGCCCTGTCCACCCACCTCAACGCCAAGGCCTCTCCCACCCAGCTCGCCAGTTGGCGCACCAAGGTGGAGCAGCTGTATGCCCTGGGCCAGTTCGACCTGGTCCCCGGCCAGCAGCCCCCGGGCCAGACCACCCTGTTCACCACCGAAGAGGGCCCCGGCATCCTGGTGGCGGCCAAGGCCGCCGGCACCCAGGCCTTCAACAATACCAACCACGCCCGCATCGACGGCCTCTCCATCGACGGCAGCGTCAGCGGCGGCGGCATCATGGTCAACGGCTACGCCAAGTACCTGGAGATCAGCAACAACCGGATTTCCGGCAACTCCGGCCCCTTCGGCGGCGGCGTGCGCTTCGGCCATCCCGTCCTGGCGGTCACCAGCGCCGACAACGACTTCGCCAACGTCCACCACAACCACATCGCCTATAACGGCGGCGAGGGCGGTTCGGGCGGCGGCCTGTCGCTCTACGCCGGCACCCAGGTGTACAACGTGAGCAACAACTACATCTGCGGCAACTTCAGCGGCGGCGACGGCGGCGGCATCGGCCACCTGGGCAGCAGCAACCGGGGCACCATCGCCAACAACACCATCCTCTTCAACCAGTCCTTCAACCCGGCCAGCGGCGTGTCCGGCGGCGGCATCTTCATCGGCGGCCAGTCCCCGGCGGTACCCGGCACCCTCTCCGCCGGCTCCGGCTCGGTCACCGTAACCGGCAACCTGATCCAGGGCAACCTGGCCGGAGCCGGCGACGGCGGCGGCATCGCAGCCCAGTTCGTCAACGGCCGGGACATCAGCGTGGCCCCCAACTACGACGTCGCCTGGAACCGGCTGAAGGTGGAAAACAATATGATCGTGGACAACGTGGCCGGCATGGGGGGCGGAGGCATCGCCCTGCAGAACGTGGTGATGGCCACCATCGCCAACAACACCATCGCCGACAACGAAAGCACCGCCACCGCCGGCGCCGCCTTCCCCCCCGGCAGCCCCAACGTGTCCAAACCCCAGCCGGCGGGCGTCGTCTCCCGGGCCCACAGCACCCTGCTGTACAACACCATCGGCAACGGCACGAGGGTCAAGCCCTACAAGACGGCCTATTCCAACCCCACCCTGGTGAACAACATCCTGTGGCACAACCGGTCGTCCTACTGGGCCATCGACAACACCGTCACCCCCGCCGTCTTCGGCCTGTATCCCAACCCGACCGGCGCCTTCTGGGACTTGGCGGTGGTGGACACGGTGAACCCGGCGGACAAGCTGAACCCGGTTTCCGGCATCCTCACCGACGCCGCCGGCTACGATCCCAGCAACCAGATGGCCGACCCCCTGTTCGTGGGTGAAGCGGCGGTGGGACGCCTGGGCCAGCCCGGCGCCATCGAAACCGCCACCGCCTTCGACGAGGGCGGCAACTGGATCGACGTGCGCTTCGGCCTCGCCACCCCTGCCGGCGGCCTGCTCACCCCCGCCGGCAACTTCCATCTTCAAGCCGCCTCCCCCGCCGTCAACCGGGGCGCCACGGTGACGGGCGTAACGCCGGCCACCGACGTCGACGGGCAGGCCCGGTCCAACCCGCCGGACGTGGGTGCCGACGAGTGGCAGTAAGCCCCTGGTAAAAAACGCCCCATGGGCGCGACCTTGGTGGTCGCATCCGTGGGTCGCGCTCTGCGCGGATGGTTTAGGTGTCGGGGACTGCCCGACAGCAGGTTACTTTCTTTTGCTTCGCCAAAAGAGAAGTAAGGCGGTTTCAAGGAC